>WNGA01005464.1_pt1 | contig 117845 bp, 113 predicted proteins | sample 5400061 | NCBI WGS metagenome assembly WNGA01 (sample SAMN13153366, study PRJNA577476) | soil metagenome | isolation source: 100 cm soil or saprolite under grassland replicate 2 | place: USA:California | collected 2016-06-15 | reverse complement strand
GGGCGTCCTACGGCCGCCCGGCCGGAGGTACCACCCCCGGCCCGGAGGACCAAGGGCCCCCGGTCCTTGGGCCCGTAGGGGGGGCCCACCGTCCTGGGACCGTAGGTGGGCGGTCCAGGGGCCAAGGGGACCGGGGGGGAGGTTATTTTGTTGGAATATAGCTCATAACCCCTATACTCTTTTACTCCTCCGGTGCCACTAATTCTGGACAATGTGACCAGCCTAAAGCTAAGCCCACTCGAAAACGCCTAACGTAGGGCTCAAAAGGAAGGTATCATTTTCACTGATGAAATTAAAGTAGTAATCACTGGATTGCAGCTTAGTGATTCGTCCATAGCAATTAGAGGAAAGGGTGCTCGCCTGCATGTTGACCTAAAGGATGAAGAGTATGCTTTCCATATTTGGGAGTTATTTAATGCTATCGGTATTGTAGGGGCCCAACCATACCTTAACTCACAGGCGGATGGGCGTCAAACTTATGCTCTCGCAACCTTTACTCACCCCTATTTCACCGATCTGCAGTCTAAATGGTACACTATAGTGGACGGAAAACCCGTTAAAGTTCTACCGGAGAATATAGCTGACCTTTTAACTCCAATTGCTATTGCTTATTGGCTCTGCTGGGATGGATTATACGATAAAACTCAAGGAGCAGTCACTATTCACACTGAATCATTCAAACCTGAGGAGATCGACACACTTCGAACCCGTTCTATTGGATCGTTATGGAATAGAATCTACTCGCAATGCTACCAATAAAGCAAAGGGGCAATATAAAACTAGCATACCAAAGCAGGAAGTATCTAAACTGCAATCTCTTGTTAAAGCACATATACCTTCTTCAATTGGCCTATCGGGTTGGGCTCTAATAGTTTAGGCCCCCCTGGCCCTCGGACCCTGGGCCCTTGGTCCAGGGGCCGCCCCGGCCGTAGGACCAAGGGCCCTCCGTCCTTGCCCTCTGCCAGACAGGCTACTCCGTAGTCTGCGGCAGAGGGTTGGGCCGAAGGGGGCTTCTTCTTAACCCTTCTGTATTAAATTCCCTTTAAAATCTACCGGGTCCACCCCGGCCGGACCCCGGCCGTACCCCGGCCGTACCCACCGTAGGTCCCACCCCCTGCGGCTGCATACTATGCCGCAGCCGGCCCGAGGACCCCCTCGGTCCTGGGGCCAAGGGGGACGGTGGGCCCCCCCTACGGGCCCAAGGACCGGGGGCCCTTGGTCCTCCGGGCCGGGGGTGGGACCGTAGGTGAGTGGTCCTCAATAAAGAATAACAGGGAAGGAATCACTTTACCAATATAGAGCAAAAAGACCAAGGTTTTGTTCAGCATTTATGGGACATATGTAAAAGTTTAGGTATTGTAGGAGCTCCACCCCGCCCTACAAGCAAGGCTAGATAAACGTTCAGGGAAGACCACCTACTCTTATCAGTTCTCAAGCTTTACTTTGCCGTATTTTACAGTGCTCTACCAGCAATGGTACAAAAAAGTAGAAGGGAAAAATGTGCAAATCCTTCCTATGAATATAGCTGAACTTTTAACTCCTCGTGCTATAGCGTATTGGCTCGCGGGAGATGCAATTTGGATAAATCTAAAGGGCGTATTAAAATCTGCACTGACAAAATCTCTCTTAATGAGAGTTGAGCTATTACGAGGTATTCTCCTAGAAAAATTGGACCCCTCACCCGTAGGTCCCACCCCTGGGCCAGAGGCTCCTCCAGGGCGGGCCAGGGGTTGGGACCGTAGGTTAGGTGGGCCCCTTGGCCCCAGGACCGAGGGCCCTTGGTCCTCCGGGCCGGGGGTTGAGACAACCCTACTCTTGGTTAGGAATAATTCTTACCGTATACGTAGTAGCTAAAAAGGAGGTTACTAAGCTTCAGATTCTTGTCAAACCTTACATGTATCCTTCTATGTTGTATAAACTTGGTTAATAGGTGTTTGTATATACCGTCGAATAGGTCTTTAGTTTAGGGAGATATAGCTCTCACAGTATAATCTAGCGGTTTTCCACTTAGTTAATCATGCCTTCTTCAAAGCGTTGCTTTTCCTCTCAGCTGGCGCTGTCATACACGCCATGCACGACGAGCAGGACATGCGGCGACTAGGGGGACTAGGAAAGATCCTACCGTTTACATATATCCTAATGCTCATAGGCTCTCTGAGCTTAATGGCTGTCCCTTTCATGACAGGGTTTTACTCTAAAGACTTAATCATAACAGCCTCTTATGGTCATTACACCATCAGTGGGGTGGCAGCGTATTGGCTTGTAACAGCTGGAGCTGCACTTACAGCTGCCTACTCTGCTCGTTTACTTTACTATACATTCTGGACCCAGCCTCGCGGTCCTAAGGCAAGTTACATCTCTTCTCACGAAGCCCCGCCAGTTATGGCCGTTCCTATGGGTATACTGGCCCTCTTCGCCATTTTCTTAGGATATTTAGGTCAGGATCTCTTCATAGGAATGGGTTCCTCGCTTTGGAATAATGCTTTGTTTCAGCACCCCACCCATGTTATTGAGGCTGAATTTTCAGTGCCTGTGTCGTTAAAACTTTTGCCTTTGATACCCTCTGTCCTGGCCCCTGCCTTGCTCTTGTCTTTATTCATACGATACCCTAAGATTTTAGGGTGGTTAGTTACTCTTCATATATGGAGAACCTTCTACTCCTTTTTTAACCGGTCTTATTTTTTCGATTCTCTTTACGCTCAGATAGCAGGGAAATTGTTAGACTTTGGTTATATCACGGCCAAAACTATAGACCGAGGGGTACTAGAACTGCTTGGACCCTACGGGTTAACTACTCTGCTTACATCTACTGCTTCACGTCTCTCTTATCTCGATACTGGATTCCTACCCCACTACGCTTCTTATATGCTCATAGGCCTGGTAGGTTTCCTCGTGTTTGTTTTTGTCATCCAAAATCCTAAACTCCTAATACTTGTTCTTTGTTTGGTCTTACTCTCGCCTTATCTTTCTTCTTCTGTTACTCCCCGTAAAACTCAAAAATACCCCCACCCAAAAGGATCAGGATTTCGTTCACCTGCTCTGGAATCGCTTTAATTCTTTAGGGATAGTTGGTGCAAAACCTTACTGCTCAACTACCATATTTCAACCTTTCGGGGAATACTCGAATTGCGTATCAATTTAAAACCTTAGCTCACCCTTATTTCACTGATCTTCATAACCAGTGGTATCGTAAAGTGGATGGAAAATATGTCAAAGTTCTCCCCTCTAATTTTGCTTCGCTCCTTACTCCTATTGCTCTTGCTTACTGGCTTTGCGGGGATGGCTCCTTCTGTCAGCGGTTTGGTATTATTCGAATCGCAACGGATTGCTTTACTGCAGCGGAAGTTGATATCTTACGGTCTGCTTAAAAATGTAATGTCAATACTACACGTGTTTCCAATGGGAAAGGAAAAGACCAGTATCTTATTCGCTTCTCGCAAGGTAGAAGTACCAAAACTACAGAAATTAGTCTCCCCTCATATCCCTTCTTCTATGCGAGCATCGGGTGGGTCTTTTAACCTTCCTAATCTTGAGTAATAACAGGGCTCCCTTGCGTGGATAAGTCGCTTTCTCGATTTAAGTCGAGTTAAAGTAAGCCATACTGGAGGCAATAGCTCAATAGGTAGAGCATACCGCTCATAACGGTCAGCTTGGTGGTTCGAACCCACCTTGCCTCACTTTTAGAGCCCCTCTGTGGCCCCTAACTAGCTTCAGTTTACGGCTAGTCGAATCTGGGGGGTCTTGGAACCAAAGGCAGGGGCCAACGACAGGGGCCAGGGGTGGGACCGTAGGGGAGGTGGGGGAGGTCCCAAGGACGGGAGGTGGGCGAGGACCAAGGGGCTCCTGCGGTCGAGACACTACTCTACTTTTACAGACTCGTTCCTTACCTTGTCCGGATATTTAACGGAACTTCATTCATTATTCTACTTCAACGGTGTCAAGGTAGTTCCAGAAGATCACTTTAATTTACTAACTCCGTATTGCTTTGGCTTTCTGGGTTACTTCCCATGGGAGCTACTGTAAACGCGATGGCGTAGTAATCTTGTTGTTAAACTTGGTATTATTCTACCCGTAACGCTAACGCTAATGGTAAGGGTAAAGACCAATATGGAATAGCATACCAAAACGAGAAGGTTCCTAAGTTGCAGGCCCTAGTTGCTCATCACATCCCTTCTAATATGAAGAACAGAGCTGGGCTATAATCTCTTTTCTATAATTTCTGAGGTTATTTTGATCATTTCTCCCCTTTTACATAGTTTAATTGGTTATAAAACAATTCCCAAGGAGATTAGCTTAATGGTAGAGCAGGTGCCTTACAAGCACAAGGTGGTAGTTCGATTCTGCCATCTCCTATATTCCTTGTGTAATAATTCATAATAATTGGATTGAAATACAAACTTCGCCAGGTAGGTTAAAGTTTTACCTTCCACCCTGGTCTGAGGACCCCCCCGTCCTTGCCCACCGTAGGTCCCAACCCCTGGGCCAGAAGGCTCCTCCAGGGCGGGCCAGGGGTTGGGACCTAGGTGGGGGGGGTGAGGGCTATCTTCGAAGACCTTAATCCCGTTGCTCTAGCTGTATGGGCTCAAGGAGACTTGAACAAACATAATAAGGGGTTTCGTAATAATACCCAGAGCTTTACTTTACAGCAAGTTGTCATCCTGCTAAATGTTCTAATCATTAAATATGGGCTTGATTCCACCGTCTTCTATGACAGGGCTCGGCCTAGAATATTCATATTGACTAACTCTATGAATAAGTTTCGAACAATCGTGGGCCCACACTTTCATCCTTCTATGTTGTATAAGCTTCGCTAACTTTCTTATATGGGGGGGAGGTGCACCCCCTCTAATGTACGTTTTGTAATATTTGCCCCCCCCTGGTCCTAGCCCCCCTTGGCCCCAGGACCGGCCCGGAGGACCAAGGGCCCCCGGTCCTTGGGCCCGTAGGGGGTCCTCGGGCCGGCTGCGGCATAGTATGCAGCCGCAGGGGGTGGGACCTACGGTGAGGTGGGCCTAGGGCTTCGATTAGAACAGACTAACTAACTTAGCAAGTGACTTTAGCGAGTATAGGCTAGTGGTAAACCGAGTGGCTTCCAACCACGATTCGCGTGTTCGAACCACGCTGCTCGCACTGTCTTATTCTGTTTATCTTCCTCCTTACATCCCTTAGGGTTTCTTGTTGGCCTGTCAGGGGTCTAAGTGTCTAGCTTTGCCCTCGCCCCCCCACCTCACGCCGGAGGTAGGCCCACCGTCCCCCTTGGCCCCAGGACCGGCCCGGAGGACCAAGGGCCCCCGGTCCTTGGGCCCGTAGGGGGTCCTCGGGCCGGCTGCGGCATAGTATGCAGCCGCAGGGGGTGGGACCTACGGTGGGCGGCCTTGGGGAGGGCACAGAAAAGGCGAGAGGGCCAACTAGAACTATATTCCTTAAGGCCCTCTCCTCCAGTCTCTACCTCCACAAGTTACAACTCAGGTTTTTGGGCTCTATTCGGCACTTTCTAGTTGTTTATGTTTTAATCAAGTTAGACAAGTAACTAACAAGAAAATGGAGGTTATAAAGTAATGCGTTTCCCAAGAGTTTTTCATAGTTTGCCTTGCCTTTGTGGCAGGCTTGGTGGTGGGGTACTATCTATTTTTTCCAAGAAACCCCTTAAGACCACTAAACAACCTTTCTTATACCCACAAATAATTAGTATGGTTACATCTCAGAGATTTATCTGGAGTTTATTCTCAGATCTTCCTTTCTAGGTCAAGCTCATAGGAATTATCATTTTAGGCCTCTCAATCCTTGGCTCTCCCTCACTAAATTAATCACGCTCCTTGTAACCTTTACTTGGTATCAATAGAGATAGGTCATCCAACCATGCGAACTGGGAAAGTAAGGGAAATCAAAGCATAGAATACCTAAGCATGAGCTCTTAAATGCCCCAGAATTTCATCTAGAAAATAGACAAGCTAGGAGGTAAGGTCAAAGCTAGTGAGAATATATGGAGGAGGAGAACCAGGGTCGCCTGGGTTTCCTGGTAAGAGGTTGTAAGGTAAATTAGGTGGGTTGGACCTATGTATTCACGGTTACTTTATTTTTCAATAGATAAGTTTAAATTGTTATTAAATTTACGGTGTCACTTTCTTTCTCCTAAAACTCTTAGAAAAGAAGGTACACTACCTAGGACAACAGCGTATTTCTAAGTATTTAGCCTTGCCCTATACCCACCCAACGAAGTTTTCTTTACCGAGCTTCTTCAGGGCCCTATACCGATCAAAAAGAGTTACACAGCGGGGAGCGTGGTCTATAAGTTCTACATTTTGGTTGAAGTTTTCTAATGAATATCCGCAGCGATCTGGAATGTAAAACCAAGTATAACAAAGGGGCCACTAGGGATGACTTGGCAATGGACCGGAATGAGGTCAAATCCAAACTGTCGAATCCTTACAACGGGTATGGGGATCCAACCCGGTCTCGACGATCAAGGCCAAAAGGTACCCCGCCTACCCTGGGAACTGAAACATCTTAGTACCAGGAGGAAAGGAAATCAACCGAGACTCCACCAGTAGTGGCGAGCGAACGTGGATAAGCTATCTCTGTCAGGTCACCCCTCTCGCTCAGACACAAACAATGGCTTGGAATAGCTAGCCATAGATGGTGATAGCCCAGTGATGGCACTTTGCTCACCCAGCCCCCCCTACGGGCCCAAGGACCGGGGGCCCTTGGTCCTCCGGGCCGGGGCGGCCTGAGGACCCCCTCCGTCCTTGCCCTCTGCCAGACAGGCTACTCCGTAGTCTGCGGCAGAGGGTTGGGCCGAAGGGGTGCCCGGGAGAATTGGCGGCTTGCCAAGCTGCTTTTATACTACCCTGCCTCCCCGCAATTCCATCGCGGTAATCCAATTCAGGAAGGGTGATCCATCATCAAGGCTAAGTATGCTCCATTGACCGATAGTGCAGAGTACCGTGAGGGAAAGTTGAAAAAGCAGGTAGTAAACTGGTGAAAAGCCTGAACTAGTGGCTCCACAAGCAGCTGGAATCACAGCAGCCATTGGCTCCGGCTCATGGCCGGCTCAATGTGGGATGACAGCGTACCTTTTGCATAATGGGTGAATTGCTTGCCCATGAGGATTGTGAAATCCTTTGTAAAACTGACTCATGACCAGGAATGGTCGGTATTATGATAGTTCGTAATGCTAACGGTAGAACCTAAGGAGATTTTTCTCTATGGCAATCCCGTGGGAAGTTGAGAAATCGTAGGAATAGGGTGGACATATGTAGTTCATTAGAGTGATTCTGAAACACATTGAGTGAATTTAGAATACTCCTTTTTCTCAACCCTGTAACGACTGATTCGAAAGAAGAGACTAAAATAAATTGGTAACACGTCAGCACTCAAATATTCCATGAAATCATGGCAATCAATTTTGAATTAAAACAAACTTAAGAATTGTTTACCTCAAATTTCTTTGAGTTGAAGGTATAGTCTAAACAGATATGAAAATATCTGAATAATTGCAGCAAGATGATGGTTGGTGCATGTCGAGAGACCTAGTCAAAGCGACCCCGCTTTAGCCCCCTGCTCCTGCTCTCGTATACTACGAGTAGTACCGGAGCCGGCATACGTATGCTGCCGCAGGCGCCCCTGCAGGACAGGCTACTGCGTAGTCTACAAGCAGAGCGAGGGCTCCTTAGGTGTTAGTACCGACCATCAGACCCGAACCCAGGTGATCTTGCCATGGCCAAGTGCTGTTTCATAAGACTGAACGGGTGTCCTGGACGCCCAGTTGAGGGGTGACCCTCAATTAAAATCTGGCTCATAACGGTGAAGCCTAAGGTCTTAAGAGACTATGGTAATACCGTGGGAAGTTCTATAATCGTAGAAACCACCTCCTTAGAGATAGAGATACACTTAAGGAGGGCCTAGTCTTTTATAGAACCCCGTAACGACTGACTGAAAGGAAGGCTTTTAATCAAATTAAAGGCAACACGCCAGCACTTCTTTGGTTTCAGCCAATTATGGTGTTAGCTAATATACTAGGTAGACTAACAAAGCAGGAAGAGTATGAAGAGCAAGTTAAATTTGACATTACTTAGAAGTAAATAGCAATATTATCACTTTATTATGAAATCACCAAACCTACAGCCAGCTCTTTCTCCTATTCAACGTGAGATCCTCGTAGGAGGAATGTTAGGAGATTTGTCTATTTACAGAGCTAAACTAACCCACAACGCTCGTCTATACGTGCAACAAGGGGCTGTTCATACAGAGTATTTGAATCATCTCTATTCTGTCTTGCAGAATCTATGTTCTTCTGGGCCTCGGCCCCGGACGAGGGCCCGTGGTCCGAGACCGGGGCCTAAACTTAGTGTTTCTTTGGACAAACCCTCCCTTCGGCCCAACCCCTCTGCTGCAGACTACGGAGTAGCCTGTCTGGCAGAGGGCTCTGCCCTGGCCCGAGGACCCGTCCTGGGGCCAAGGGGGACGGTGGGCCTCCTACGACCGGGCGAAGCAATACAACATACGAGGCTCTTAGATTTAACACCCGTAGTCTGCCTTGTTCAATTACTATCGTGAGCTCTTTTATCCTGAGGGTATCAAAATCGTACCAGCTAACATAGGAGAGTTATTAACTGCAAGGGGGTTAGCATACTGGGCTATGGACCTAGGGTATAAGGACGGCTGCGGCATAGTATGCAGCCGCAGGAGGCAACTTGACGATTTGCAACTTAATCCTTCTCTAGAGACGACGTTCTGCTGCTCCTTGAGGTCCTTAAGGAATACCTTCTCTTTAGATTGCAGTCTTAATACGGTCAAATCTACCCAATACAGGATCTATGTTAAAACCAACTCTATGGTTAAATTCCGAGCTTTAGTCTCTCCTTATTTCCTTCCTTCCATGCTGTACAAATTAGAGTAAACTCTATCGGGTAGGGTAAGGGTAGGGTGAGTATATAATCTAACACCTAAAATTGGTAAGAAGTTGAAGGTATAGTCTACTCCAGTATGAAAGTATTGGGCAATAGGTCCGTTGCAAGGGGCTCCGATGAGCTGTGGCAAGGGGTGAAATGCCAATCTAACCTGGAGATTAGCTGGTCTTCCGCGAAACCCGTTTTAGCGGGTCGCCCATCATTGTAACGTAATCTAACGAAAGCCTAGAGGTCTCGTTTACCGAGCTTACGCTTTGGCCTTCCCGTCTCTCGCCCCACCCCTTGGCCCCGCCGTTGCCCCCCTACGGGCCCAAGGACCGAGGGGGTCCTCCGGGCCGGCTGCGGCATAGTATGCAGCCGCAGGGGCTGGTCCAAGCCCTTGGTTCCAAGACCGGGGGGAGGAGGGTCTAGACCCTACGGGCAGAGCCCTCTGCAGGACAGGCACCTTTGGTGTCCAAGGGCCGGGCAGAGCCCTCTGCCAGACAGGCCTACTCCGTAGTCTGCAGCAGAGGGGGCTGACAAAAGGCAAAGGAAGTTCAAGCTAATTCGTTACTAGACGGTACGGCACTGGAAGCCACGCAGCTTTGCTGCATAATCGGGGGGCTGTCATGGCTCTATCGATGGCTTCTAACCCCGGAAATGTGTAGTATACAAAGGTGGGTAATCAGACGTATCGTGATAAGGCGATTCGTCAAAAGGGCAACAGCCCAGAACAGGCGCTAAGGTCCCTAAGCACTACTGAGTGAACACAAGGCAGTCCTCTCCAGTGTCTCTCCATCAAGTGGGCTTGGTTCCAGGCCTATCCTTTCATATTTCATAAGGATAACAATTTGGCTGTATGCTGGAAACTCCTTAGAGCCTTTGGTCCGAGTCTCTTTGAGACCGGGACATTCCAAAGGATTGGACAATCAGCAGGGAAGTTAACAGATTTAACCCCTCAACGACCACACGCCGAAACTAAACTACAGGAACTGAATTAAATCTACATTCCATACCCGGACCCTTTCAATTACTCTACACCTACCAAAGAAGTCTCAAGAAAGCGGAGGTGTGGGGATCACTAAAAAGAGCGGGGAGGGGCTCTTTATTTACTGTTCCCTTTAGGGTTGGGGTTTGATTAATACCTGTAGTTAAGTATGATATGGTCTAAACATTGATTGAAAAATCATGATACAATTTTGTGGAAGCAGCCACCTTTTAGCGAAAGCGTAACAGCTCAGTGGTCTGAGCTCCCCTGCCATTCCGGCATTTCTCTTCTAGCCCCTTTCCTTTTCCCGGAGATTGTCCTCAATGACCCCCCTGGGGCAGGCCCTCGGCCCCCCACCTATGGCCGGCCTCGGCCCCCGGACTAGGGCCCTTGGTCCGACCCCTCTGCTGGCAGACTACGGAGTAGCCTGTCTGGCAGAGGGCTCTGCCCTGGCCCGAGGACGCCCTCGGTCCTGGGGCCAAGGGGGGGCCGGAGGGGACCTTTCCAAGGAAGGAAGGGGCTATGGGGGGGGGGTGCCAAAATTGCCTAGTGAGGGCGCCGAGAATGTAACGGGTCTATAGTAGTTAAGTCACCCTAACCTAGATTAGATAACATTCAGAGCAGTAACATTGACAAGGCCATGGTAATTGTGATCTTGCTTGATCCACCTAGTTAAATGAAATTCAGTTATAGGTTATCATGCAAACACTAATTGCCTGCCGTTCAACAATGGGCCTGCGGCGCCCCCTCTGCTGGCAGACTACGGAGTAGGCCTGTCTGGCAGAGGGCGGGGTCCTCGCCCACCTACGGTCCCAACCCCTGGCCCGAGGACGCCCTCGGTCCTGGGGCCAAGGGGGACCCCCTCCTACTTGGGCCGGACCCCCGGCCCGAGGACCCAGGGGGTCCTGGGGCCAAGGGGGGACCGCGGGGGGCAGGCTAAGGCAACAAACACGGGGCCTATCTGTTTAGGTATCTAATTCTAGGTTACGAGGTGGCGTGGCAGCCGGCACAGGCGCAGAGCTCCTCCGCCTGCCTCACCGAAACCCTGTCCTAGGCGTGGGGTAGCGGAATACCCAGCAAATGGAATGAAGGTGGCTCATCGAGCCGGTGGACATAGCTGGGCTGAGAATGCTGACATGAGTAGCCAAAAAGGAGGGGTATTCCCTCTTCGCCGGAAGCAGAAGGGTTTCATATGTTAGGTCCATACCAACATGAGTCAAGCAGCGGCCTCTAAGGCAGCTTAGGGTGGCGGAGTGCCGATGAGTAACTCTTCTGTAGGGCAGTAACCTTCCTTACAAGTATACCTGGGTCTGCCTGACCCGACCCCCTTGGCCCTTGCCCACCTACGGTCCCAACCCCTGGCCCGAGGACCCCCTACGGGCCCAAGGACCGGGGGCCCTTGGTCCTCCGGGCCGGGGCAGGGCTTGGGCCGAAGGTGGGCACGGGGGAGGCGCTGTCCGCTGGCAGACTAGGAGTAGCCTGCCGTCTAAAACCTCCGGCAATCGTTTGTGCGAGAGCAGAACGGAGCAGGCAAGGTGCAAAGTACAGGTAATCAGAGGTATACTACATGTGAGTAAGGTTCGGGAAAGAGCTCTACGGAAACCCCGAGGCTGGGCCCAGAGGGGCGCACTCCGGCTCGGACACGCACCTTCGGTGTCCAAGGGCCGGGCAGAGCCCTCTGCCAGACAGGCCTACTCCGTAGTCTGCAGCAGAGGGGCTGGCCAAAACGCTCCGCCGAGCTTAGCAGGAACTACAGCGGAACGGAGCAGAGTGAGACGTCTGGAAAAGAACAGCCAACCGTACCCTAAACCGACACTGGTCTGCTGGTAGAGCATACCAAGGCGTAGAGGTAATCGTCTTGAAGGAACTCGGCAAGATGACCCCGTAACTTAGGGAGAAGGGGTGCCACTCGTTAGGTGGCGGCACTAAACAGGGGGGCGCGACTGTTTACTTAAAAGTGCGACCTGATAAGCTATCAGAAACAATATGGTGAGAGCCCATTATGGGAGCTGACCCCATAAGCCTACCTACAAGTGCATAGTTGGTAACGATTTAGGTGCTAAGCTGTAGGGACAATGTAAGCTATCCATCTAAGCACAAGGTGGTACGTTGCTAGGCTAGATTACCATGGATAACGAAAGTGAACATACATTGAGGCGTCGTAAGAACAGCTGACCGAAAGTGCTTGAAACGGTCTCTCGAGGATAGGAATAATCTGCTTTTGATAGATTATTCGATCAGCCTTAAGCGTAAAAACGACATATCCTCCGGCGTAGAGTATGATCCTAAAGTAATCATTAAGGTGTTTCTGATGGAACAGGGTAAGCCCAATGGTCTCCTCTTTGGAGAGCCTTCGGCCCAACCCTCTGCCGCAGACTACGGAGTAGCCTGTCTGGCAGAGGGCAAGGACGGAGGGCCCTTGGTCCTACGGCCGGGGGAGGGATGAGAGTGATTTCATCTATCGGCTAGTGGGTAAGGACAGTGCAAAAAGCGAATGCCTCGCTGTAATGACGAGGATAGGATTTCTAATCTGCACTGAAAGGTGGCTGACTTGCACAAGGGTGTTGCTCTCAAATCAAGAGGTTGAAACCTAACGCCATCATGCGTCAAGGGTTAAGCCTAAGAACTGTCAAAACCAAGAAGTGTCTTAGGTTACAACTGAAAACCTTAGAAGTAAGTAAACTATATTGCAAACCATGATAAAACACTTTAAGGATTCTAAAGAAAGATTGCTTTACTTGCAATCTAACCCTATTTGATTTCTGCATTTGCCAATGGTGAGGGGTGCTTCACTGTTTCTCTAAGGTGCTATCTAAAAGGAATGTGGGGGTTACAGCCACAATGTGAATTCAATATCACTCAAAAGGCAGAAGACCTTCCTTTGCTCGAAGCTATAAATGCTTACTTTGATAACAAAGGTGGTGTCTATGTTAAGCCTAACGAGATGGCTGTAGTTTCCTTTAGAAATATCCCTATATTGGAAGAGTTAATCATTCCCTTTTTCTTAAAGTATCCTTTACTCTCTGCAAAGAGTTATGAGTTTGAAAAATGGTGTGAAATTGTTCAACTCTTACGTTCGCACAACCATATAGGGAAAACTCTTGCTGCTAGAGATGCCTTCTTAGATATTGCCAAATTATGCAGTGATTTAAACTCTAAACGGAATAATCCTTCTAAAGTGATTAGGGCGGAAATAGTCAAAGAATGGTTAGAATCACTTACAGGGGTTCCTTCTATAGATGCTAAGGCAGAGCTACAAGCTAGAATCCAAAAAGCTAGCAAGCTTTAGTCTTTACCGATTTGAGAGCAATGCTTGAGCCGTATGCGGTGAAAGTCGCACGTACGGTTCTGAGGAGGGGAAAGAGAGAGATCTCCTACCTATTCCGACCACCGGACTCTGCTAACACTAACGTGGATGTATAGAGTCTGAGACCTGCCCGATGCTAGATGATCAACTAAGCCGTTCTAGGATGGCAAGGGAAGCTCTAGTCAATGGCGGCTGTAACCTTGACGGTCTATATAGGGCCGTCTTAAAACTCGGCTATATGCTGGGATACCATATTAGGAGACTAGTACGTGGTCTTCAAACACCTTAGAAGTAAGTTAAAATGACAATTTAGTAAAATGTTCTCTACACTTGTTTATTCTTCTCGACCTGTAACAATCTAGTCAATAGTGGTAATCAGCAGGAAAGAATAGTTGATAATAGCAATTTCAACTCAGAAGCCAAAGAGTCTATTTTAGGGGGGTTCGCGGAGGGCGAAGGTTCAGTTTCAGCGTCTGTCAAAGTTCATTCTGATTTCCGATTTGGGGTAAATGTTCAGCCAGAGCCACCGTAGGTCCCACCCCTCTGCTGCAGACTACGGAGTAGCCTGTCTGGCAGAGGGCTCTGCCCTGGCCCGAGGACCCGTCCTGGGGCCAAGGGGACCGGGGGGTCCTAGGGCGGGGTTTGGTGTAACTCAACACATAAATGGTAAGCATATCCTAGCAGAGTTTAAAGATCACTTTGACGGCAAAGGCAGCCTTCACTTGAAACCCGGATCCCAAGACGTGTGGGAGTATAAAGCTATCAGGCTTGACTAATCTTATAGATCACGTTGTACCGTTTTACCTTAAGTATGTAATACCTTTCAGTGGTAAAGTAAAGGAATTCAACACTTTCTCTGGAGATCCTAGAGCGTAAACAACGGAAAGAGCATTTTACCCAAGATGGTCTGATAGACATGGTTAAGCTCGCTTATACTCTCAATGAGGAGGGTAAGGGCAAAACGCGTAAACGAGCTCTGGAGGAGGTACTTGCTATTATCAGGGACAAAGATGCATACTTTGCCAATCCCCTGGCCCGAGGACCCGTCCTGGGGCCAAGGGGGACGGTGGGCCCCCCCTACGGGCCCAAGGACCGGGGGCCCTTGGTCCTCCGGGCCGGGGGTGGTACCGTAGGCCGGGCCTGCGGCTGCATACTATGCCGCAGCCGGCCCAAGGACGGAGGGGGTTGGTCCTCCGGCCGCCCACCTACGGTTAGGTGGGCAAGGACGTAGGGGGTCCTACCGGGGGCCAGAACGGTCCCAGTGGTGGGAAAGGATGGTCCTTACTTGAAAATATGGTCCAATCCCTTACGAGAGTAGAGGGTATTAAGCCTAAGGTAGCGAAATTCTGCCCTGGCGTGGAACTCCACACGCTCGCAAACCACTATATGCTGGGAAGGCTGAAACCTTGCGGTACTCAACCCTTAAGAGCTAGGGTCAGTGACAATCCTCACAAGGAATGCCCAATCAGCAGGAAACCAAACCTAGGGGAGTAGGATCCTCAGAGACTACACGTGGTTCTAGATGTTAGGCTGTTGTATCAATTTCCCAATTTTTATTGTAACGTACTTAGAAGTAAGATAAATTGTCTATAACATTATGACACTTTATAATGATCAAAATTTCAATCTTATTGGGTTGTTGGTTTCGTAGACGGGGTAGGGTGCTTCTCAGTGGGTGTCTTCAAAAATCAAACCTTACGTTTAGGTTATCAAGTTCAGCTTGAGTTTAGTATAACACAACACAGACGTGATCATGGGTTGTTGTTACAGTTCGTAGAGTTCTTTGGTTGTGGTTACGTGGCACCAGATGAACCTCTGAAATTTAAGTACCTGGTCCGTGACCTGTCTGATCTAAACAGAGTCATAATACCTTTCTTCCAGTCTTATCCTTTACGTACCGTTAAACAATTGGATTTCAACTCTTTGCTTCTGTGGCTACTATGATGAACCGTAAGGAACACCTTACTGAGCAGGGTCTTCTTGGCATTCAACAAATCAAGGGTTGTATGAACCGCAACAGAACATATGAGGCTCCTAACAAATAGTAAGATATAGTCCAAACCCTAAATAAACAATTCCCCCTGGTAATACCTAAATTAGGGTAGAGCGAAATTTCTTGGCATTTAAATGATGTCCCGCATGAAAGGTTGAACGAAGCTCCCACTGTCTCCAAGACGACCTCGGCGAAATTGAATTATCCGTGAAGATGCGGATTACCCCCAGCTAGACGAGAGTGCGACCTGCTAAGCTTATAAACGTAATGTGGAGAATAACCACCTGAACGTCTATCTTCTGAGCCTACCTATACATGCGTTCTGAGTAATTGGAGGGTGTGAAGCTATAGGGACAATGCAAATTTGAGGGTATTTGTTAGGCTAGGTATCCATGGATAACGCAAGTGAACCTATGGTTGAAGCGCTGTAATCAGAGGGTTAGAATTTCTCGTTTCTAATCTGATAGACTAGTGAATAGTTTTCACCTGTTACAACGTATAGTAGGATCCTAAAGATATCATTAAGGTGCGTTTATAGGAACAGGGTAAGCCCAACGGTCTCCTTGAAAAGGAGGAATCAAAGCAATTTGGTTTATCGACCAGTGGGTATAGGATTGTCTAAAAAGCAAAGGCCAGTGTGTAATGCATTGGATAGGATTTTCTAATCTGCACCAAAAGGTGGCTGACTTGGACTAAAGGTGCTAAAACCTCTTGACTCAAACTAAAGTCAGTGAGGTAGCTTATAAATAAGTTTAAGGATAGTCCATGAACCATATCTTGTCAATAAAATAAGTTAGGATAGACTACCTATCTGTATTAACCTTAGAAGTAATAACGAACTAAAGACGGCACAAAGTGTAAGAAGCGTTAGCCGTTATGTTGTAAGTAATCTTAGTGATGTAATGAATGTAATTATACCCTTTTTTGATGCTCATCCTTTGTTTACCTCTAAATCTCTAGACTATGAAGACTGGAAAACCCATATTAAAATGAAAGTTTCAAAGGAGCATTTCACTGAAGCAGGAGTCCAGAAAATGTTTCAAATTAAGTCTCAGATGAATAGAGGTAGAAAGGATTTTAGCAGACCCTCCTAGGTAGATCTATTCTTACACTTATTTATAGGCTCTATTTAAAGTTTAGTGCTTGAGCCGTATGCGATGAAAGTTGCACGTACGGTTCTGAGAGGGGGAAAGAGAGAAATCTCCTACCTATCTCAACAGACCCTTTGAAGCTTGACTGCAGTTAGCTAGTGTGCAACCGCTACTTTGGGTGCAAAGGGAGTCGACTAGACACGATACCTTGACCTTTGTAGTAGGTTTCACTGTAAATGCTGGTTAGTAGGCAGTTTGTCTGGGGCGGCAATCCTCGCCTAAAGTAACTGAGGAGTCCGAAGGTGTGCTTTGCTAGGTTGGAAACCTCTCTATGGCCATGGAGAGCCTAAGTAAGCGCAATGGTACAAGCATGCTTGACTGTGAGACCTACAAGTCTATCAGGTACAACCCTTTCGTACCCCGGTCGACCCGGTCTGCCTTACGGGCTAGGGCGGAGCCCGGCTCGGACACGCACCTTCGGTGTCCAAGGGCCGGGCGAAGCCCTCTGCCAGACAGGCTACTCCGTAGTCTGCAGCAGAGGGGTCTGACATAGGCCCTACGGGTCCTGACAGGGCGCCTCCGGCGTTCTCTACACTGTATTACTGCTAAGTATCTATAGCTAGCCGTGGTTTGCCTTCGGTAGACCAGGGTCTGCCTGGTCGAAGAGCCTTCGAGCCCTAGGACCCACCCTGCGGCTGCATACTATGCCGCAGCCGGTCCCCCTTGGCCCCAGGACGGGTCCTCGGGCCAGGGGTGGGACCGTACGGTGAGGGTTGGGCAGACCAGGTAAGCAGGTAGAGATAACATAGGGGTAGCGAGTCTCAGGGTATAGGTAACTAGGGCATAGTGACCCGGTGATACATTATGGAATGCTCATCGATCAACGGATAATAGCTACTCCTTAATCCCTAAGAGTGGCTCCTGCAAGATAACTAGACTGGAAAATGCAGGTAAATACTACTGTATGCTGGAAACTCCTTAGAGTCCTTGGTCCGAAGACGGAACAATCCAAGGGATTGGACAATCAGCAGGAAACCAACCGAGAAGGGATCCTCAGAGACTACACGTAGTAAACTCAATTTGTTCTAATTAGTTAAGATATAGTCCCCTCTCAATAGAAATATTGAGTGAGTCCCAATGACTCACTAAGATGTGTCCAATCGTTCTGTTTGCATAATTGGGAATACATTTTTTAAGCTACATAATTTAGAACTTAGAAGTTAATGAGATTCTCTGCTTTAACCATGTTCAATCCTTCAACTAAAGCCATGCTAGACTTGGCTAACTCTCTTAAAGCTTTGAAAGCCTTTAAAGGCCTTCTTTCTTTTCCTGACCACTGCGGCTGCGTACTATGCCGCAGCAGCCCTAGGACCCCCTAGGGGCCGCCCCGGCCGTAGGACCAAGGGCCCTCCGTCCTTGCCCTCTGCCAGACAGGCTACTCCGTAGTCTGCGGCAGAGGGTTGGGCCGAAGGGGTCCTCTTTTTGATATAACTATAGGTTTAATGCTAGGGGATCTTAGTGCCGTTAAACGGTACCCCAACAGTATGGCAGTCTTAAAGTTCTGTCAGTCCTATAAACACCTAGACTACCTAATTCATCTATATGATTTGTTCTCTCTTTATGTATCCTCGCCACCACGAGTATATGAGATTAATCGTTCTTCAGGTTCTTATCTACAGGTTTCTTTTCAAACGTTAAGTTTTCCTTTCTTTGATCAGCTCTATCTTTTGTTTTATGATCCTATCTCTGGGAAAAAGAAAATCCCTGAAAATATAAGTAATCTTTTGACTCCTCTCGGTCTTTCTTATTTATTCATGGATGATGGAGCTAAGGCTGGTTCTGGCCTTTTTCTTCATACTGATGGATTCTCTAAGGAAGACGTTGTTTTACTTCTCTCTGTATTGGATTCCAAATTTGGGCTTCAGTGTAGCCTTCGCCAACGACATAAGGATCAGTATGCTATTATAATTCTGCTCATAGCAAAGAGCGATTTATTGGGCTCATCAACACTTTTCTTCATCCTTCTATGCAATACAAATTAATTTAGAGTAGCTTAAAAAATTCCCCCAACTGCAGCACAGAATGTTACAAGTCTTAGAAGATACTAGACTCAAGGGATAAATTTGTCCCACTTAGTTGTGAGGCTAAGTTTAAAAACTGGGTGAATTGCAAGGATTCCTCCAAGTAGGAGGGTATTTGCAGCGAAGCTCTTCTCGGCATAAGCTTTTAGCTTCAGGGTAGAGAACGTTCAACGACTAGACAGTGAGTAATGCCAACAATAAACTGTCCACGAGCGCCCAGCACTTAATGGGGATAAGGGGGTCAAATCTTAGAAGTTATAGTATACGAAACCAAACATACTTTCTCTTTAAATTGATGAATCTTAGTCCTAATAGTAAAGCTCTTCGTGAGCTAAAAGCCAAATTAGTAGGTTTAACTAATGTGCAGTTTGAGGCAGCCATAGGCTTAATTTTAGGTGACGCCTCCATTCAATCCCAAAATAAGGGAAGAACGTATCGGCTTAAATTTGAATGGGGTGACATTAATAAGACTATGCTTTCCATGTGTATGATTTATTCAAGGATCCTTACTGAACCTAAAGCTCAAACTCGCATCAACAGCAATGGGAATGAAGTTACCACTTGGCGCTTCCAAACCTTTAGCCATGAAGCATTTAACCCTTTAGCTGAACTATTCCTAAGTGTCCAAGGGAAAAAAATGGTTAAAGACGGACTAATAAGGGATCACCTTACTTACAAGAGGTTTAGCATAATGGTTCAAGTGATGATGGAGGAAAATTGGATTACTCTTCTAACAAAGGTAAAGGTATAGTCTTTAATACTCATTCTTTCACTGAAACTGAGGTTAGACAAATGTGTATTGAATTGGAAGCTAAATTTGGCTTTGTGTGCTGGTTGAAATCCAACAAAGGAAAACCTACTATAGCAATATCGGGCTCAAGTTACGAACTATTTTTGGATTATACTTCTCCTTTCATATTTTCTACAATGCGGGCCAAGCTGCCCTCTCCTAGGTCTGCTAAGACAGACTCATAAAAATACCCCCCACATTAAGTTGATGACATAGTCTGAACTTGAAGGTGACTTCAAGAGGTGAAAGATAAAGAGCTTTCACGTTAACAAAATTGAACAGGCTGATCCTCCACGAGAGTCCATATTGACTGGGGGGGTTGGCACCTCTGCCGGTCGCATGTAATATTCTTTGTATTACACTTCTCTACTTTTTCTTTGCTTACCAAGGCGTTTCTAAAAGTTCGTAATAAGAAGCTAATAATTAGTCATTTAATCCTTATGAAATTCTCCTTTGCTAGATACTTTTCCACAACCTTTGTAAGCCTGAAAGCCATTACGGCCAATAAGGCCACTGGATTAAAGAAAATCCTGAGATCTGAGGAAGCTAAATTAGCTATCATTTGTCCTCCTTTTCTAATTCAAGTTTTAGTTGGTTGTCTCTTGGGGGACCTTACAGCTCGTAAGAGGAAATACACGTTCCTCAAGTTTGAACAGAGTACAACTCATGGGTTATATTCCTGTTAAGGATATGGCTAATCTTCGAACTATTGTTCTTCCCTATCTTCACTCTTCTATGCATTATAAGCTTGGTATCAATTCTTCTAATAATTCCCCCTAGAACTCTGGGTCATTAGACCGGGTCGGGTTGTAAAAGTAAGTTATAGTAGAAAGTGTAATACAAATCTATAGGTATTTACGCACAATCTCACCATACTTAGAAGTAATAAGCTTCAAAAATATCTTAAACATGCAAATAAGATGCTTTAGCACTACTAGCACTCTCTTGAAGAGTATCACACCTCACAAAGCTTCAGGTATTGCATATACGGATTCAGAACGATTAGCATCGACCCTTCCTGCTGATCTCTTTCAGGTTCTTTTTGGGTTGTCTGTTAGGTGATCTTTGCGCTTATAAAAAACCTAATGGTTCGACCCAATTGAAATTCGAGCAGAGTACAGTTCATAGCAGTTATCTTCTACACCTATTTTCTATCCTTTATGATATTTGTGGGGGTTTTCCCCGTATCATGGAACGATATGATGCGAGATATCAGCGCCACTCTTATAGCTTGTGGTTTTACACATTAAGTCTTCCTTGCTTTGATTCACTGTACAGCCTATTCTATGTTAATGGTTCTAAACAAATCCCAGCTGACATAGCTAATTATATAACCCCCATATCCTTATCCTACTGGTTGGCTGACGCCAAACACGGTAAAGGGCTTATGTTAAATACCAACAGCTATGAAAAGATTCAAGTAGAACTGCTCTCTTCTGTTTTAAATCAGACATTTGGTTTTTCTTCTTCCGTTAATGCAAAACGTGGGCGAACTACTACTTACTATACTATTTATATACCTTCAAGAGATATGCCCAAACTTCGGGCTCTTGTATTGCCTTATCTTCATTCTTCTATGTTAAATCAGCTAAATTCAAAATACCCCTGGCTTTAAGGTGCTAGGATACCAATTTGGTGTTAAGATTGTTTCTGCGATATCGGGGCTCCATAAGGACAACCTTGTGGTGAGCACAGGCTGTATGCTGGGATACCCTTAGAGCCTCGGATACCCTGATGTTGGCGTTGACCTATACGCCACCCTCTGCAACACAGGGTGACAATTCTTGAGGATTGGGCAATCAGCAGGGAAGCGTGGACATTGTTCATTGCCCCTCAACGACTACATGCCTGCACCCTTAATTTATTGGGTGATGATATAGTCTGAACTAACTGGAGACAGTTAGAAGGGTGTTAAGCTATACTTCACCCTCTCGTCTTCCTGCAAACAAGGGTTAATCCACGGTGGGTTTATGTGGTATCCCTGCACTGACGGGTAACAACACAAAGCGATGTCGGCTCATCCTATCCTAGAGCTGTATAAGGTTCTAAGGGTTCGGCTGTTCGCCGAGTAAAAGGGTACGTAACGTGCCGTCTCTGTTCGTAAGAGCAGGATTAAAACTCTACTATATGCTGGGAACCCCTTAGAGCCTCGAGTACCTCTCTTTACCAGAAGCCCTACGGGCCCAAGGACCGGGGGCCCTTGGTCCTCCGGGCCGGGGGTAGGTGAGAATCTCCGAGGATTGGGTAATCAGCAGGAAACCAAAAGCGAATCTCGCTGAGTAGGATCCTCAGAGACTACACGTAGAGTGTCCTGTATATTTTCTCTCTATATCTAAGGGGTTAATTTTATTCAACTTTCATTAGAAATGCTCAACTTTGAAGGGCAAATTTCTTAAACAAAGGGTAATGAAGGCCCAGGAAGACCGTTTAAACCTCGTTAACTTTAAGCTCACCCCGAGTGGTTTGCAGGCTTCGTTCGAAGCCGAAGGAGGGAGGTATTGAATTTATCCTAAAGATACGAGAGTTACAACGCCACAACCGGGTCTTTGTTCACCCCCGGTCTCGGACCACGGGCCCTCGTCCGGGGGCCGAGGCCTTCTGTTTAAAATGCAATGATGCACCTCAGACCGGACTTGGGAGAACGTTTACGGGACAAAGATATAGTCCAAACTCCTACCTCCGATTTTTCTTAAGAAAGCACCCACATGGGATAAGGAGGTTACCTGAAAAGGAGAGGGGGTCTTGACGTGAGCTGGGTTAAGTATTAGCCCCTTTACTCTCCCTTTGTATTTTAATTATAGTAAATTTTATGCAAAGCTTAGGAGATCAGTAAAGAAAACCGGGTGAATTGCAAGAAACACTTCTAATTTTAATGTACAAATAAGTAAGTAAATTTGCAGCGAAGCCTTTTCTAGTGAATAGAATTATTGCTATAAGGAAAAGGAACGTTCAACGACTAGAAGGTGAGTACACTAACAATAATCCTTCCACGAGCGCCCGGGATAAATTATTTGCATTTCCTTATTGACTCTTTTTATACTGGATAAAATCTAAAGCAAATAATTTATTATGACATAGTCTGTACAATGACGCGAGTTATTGAAGTAGTTTCATCTTTTTTAAGAAGAATGGAATCAGAGTTTTAACTCTGAAGATAAAGAGCTCTACGATAACAATTAGTAAGTACGACGCGAGTCAGTACGGCTTCTATCTACTGGGGGGAGTTGGAAGTAAGGAGGAAGCTATTTTTAGTACGCGAGGACTTAAATGGAATGACCTCTGGTTTACCAGTTATCAGCGGCCAATAAGGCTATGGTACGGCTGGAAAGCTACGTCGCGAATAGATAACCGCTGAAACCATCTCAAGCGGGAAACTAATCCTCTATACTTCCTATAAAACTTAGGGTAGATCACCCTATTGATAGGGCACCTGGCCTGCTCCAAGCCCTTGGTTCCAACGACGGGACCCCTCCGGGCCCCACCGTAGGTCCCACCCCCTGCGGCTGCATACTATGCCGCAGCCGGCCCGAGGACCCCCTACCCCTACGGGCCCAAGGACCGGGGGCCCTTGGTCCTCCGGGCCGGTCCTGGGGCCAAGGGGGACGGTGGGCCTACCTCCGGCGGCCGGACCCCCGGCCCGAGGACGCCCTCGGTCCTGGGGCCAAGGGGGGACCCCCCCCCGTCCTTGGGACCAGAGGTGAGGTGGGGGAGGGTTCGGGCGGGTAGTCTGGCCAGGTAACTGGGTGCAAGAGCAGTAATGCTTTCAGCCACAGGCTACTAAAGGTTAAGAAACTTGGTTTTACCAGATCGTTCTACCTTGTAATAGAGCAATGCGTCATTACTTCTTCATCATCCTCATCGGCCCACCCCCCCCTACCGTTGGTCCTGGTCCAACCCCCCCTTGGCCCCAGGACCGAGGGCGTCCTCGGGCCAGGGCAGAGCCCTCTGCCAGACAGGCTACTCCGTAGTCTGCAGCAGAGGGGTTGGGACCAGAGGTGAGGTGGGGGGTAGGAGGGTCTTAGTCGAACCATAGCTGAGGTTTTGACTCGTAAGATTGGGATTGTGTAGCCCGAGCTTTAGGGGTAATAGGAGCCCAGAACAGCTAAAAGGTAGCCATTGAGGATGGAAATCCAGCATGCAAATCAAGAAGGCAATCTAAGCGATTAGATCCATTAGTTGACCACCACAGCTAACAATGAGGATCCAAGGGATCGGTAAACCAGTCCGTGATGGTTCTTTATCAGAGGAATTGAAGCATACTGGTCTGTTCCTTCTCTCCTTGATTGGTCTCTAGGTGCCCTTATACCTGTCTCTTGTTCTAGTCTCATCTACAGTAGTAAGCCTGTGGTAAGGTTCTATTTTGTGGGTTGAGTAGAAATCATAGGAAGGCGTCAAGAAAGATTAGGGCCACCTCCCCCCCTCCTGTGGCTGCATACTATGCCGCAGCCGTCCTTGAGACCTAGGTGGGGGGCCGACCCCCGGCCCGAGGACCCCCTACGGGCCCAAGGACCGGGGGCCCTTGGTCCTCCGGGCCGGGGCAGGGGTGGGACCTACGGTGGGTGGCCAAATCCAGGGGGCCAACGGTCCTCACCCGAGGGTCGTAAGAGCAAATACGACCGCCTCAGTTAGTTAGGGCAAAACCGTAGGATAGCCATTTGAGATCTTAAACTCCTTTGCAACCCGTATGTCACCATTCCATTACCTGTACGTCTTCTGGAGACCTCGTACGCCTTCTGGAGACCTCTAACGTCTAGCTTTAGCCTGATAAAGTAGTGTAATTGAGGGTAGAGTTAACGTCATTCCATGGATATTCTGTAAGGGTGGAGAAACAAGGATCCCTCGCAACTGCGGAGGCCTCGCCCGGAGCTCGGGTAAAGACCAAGAAAACTCACCAGTCATAAGCTAGATGACACAATATCTCTCCAGTTATCGGTATGACTTCTTCTATAGAAGATTACGTGTCTGAGGAGTATAGGAGGTCATCTTTCTTTTTCAGTACAGTAATGTAGAGTGTTGATTACCTTCGGCTCTACGCCATGCACAAGGCTAAAGGACTCTGGTTTTAGATTCATAGAGTTATCCAGAATCTATCAGTTTAATAAAGACCAAGAAAACCTCAAGTACTAAAATGCTTCTAGGGTAGAGGACTGTAGATAGAACCAGGTAACCTTCTCTCAGATCTACTTACCCTCTAGAAATCGTAGCCAGTTCATCCAGACTCACCCTAGAGGGTAAGGCAAACTTGCTACTAACGCTTCTATTAAGGTAGGCTGTAGAGCAAAGACAGCAAGCAGGAATTGGATGTTTGCCACTCCCTGGACCCGCCTCCCCCCCACCTCACCTCTGGTCCCAAGGACGGCCCTGGTACCTCCGGCCGCCCGGAGGTACCACCCCCGGCCCGGAGGACCAAGGGCCCCCGGTCCTTGGGCCCGTAGGGGGGGCCCACCGTCCCCCTTGGCCCCAGGACGGGTCCTCGGGCCAGGGGTGGGACCGTAGGTGGGCGGCCTGGACCCCCGGCCCGAGGACGCCCTCGGTCCTGGGGCCAAGGGGGGGGCCGCCCTCTGCCAGACAGGCTACTCCGTAGTCTGCAGCAAAGGGGGCGGGGGTAACCAAACAGCACCTTTAGCTCAATCGGATAGAGCGTCGGTCTTCGAAACCGTAGGTTATTGGTTCGAGTCCAATAAGGTGCTCCACTATCCTTATCGACTTTCTTCTGTGTATGTATATCCTTCTAGTCCTTACATAGTGGTATAGTCCAGTAGGTGATAGGTCTAACGCCTTAGCCTGAGACGAAATAGGAATACCCAACCCACACCATTCCCTAATCTTGGCCTTATGATTGTCAAATAGGCGTAGCGTTCCTTTCTTTTGTCCCAACTTTACCCGAGCTCCTTCAATACCCTAAGGCTTCCTATGTCCCTTTTCCTTTCACGCCCACCTACGGTCCCAAGGACGGTGGGCCCCCCCTACGGGCCCAAGGACCGGGGGGGTCCTCCGGGCCGGGGGTGGTACCTCCGGGCGGCCGTAGGACCCCCTCGTCCCCCTTGGCCCCAGGACCGAGGGCGTCCTCGGGCCAGGGCAGAGCCCTCTGCCAGACAGGCTACTCCGTAGTCTGCAGCAGAGGGGTTGGGCCGAAGGGGACCAAGACCGGGGGCTGGGTACCGGGGGGAACTAATGGTTCTTCCTCTGCTTCTGATGCTAGAGGAGCATCATTTGTTGTCATGGGCTGTTCTAATGGTAACTTTAAGTCGGGGTTTCTCAAGCTATCTACTTTGCTTTTAACCAACCATAAGAAGGAAGGTTAAACATCTGAATAATGTCTGGTTCGAACCAAGCATCTCCTACTGCTGGCAGATAACAGGACCGTTTGTTCTATGTAGGTAAAATTAGAAGGTGAATATATCATACGTATTTCTACTGCCCTGCCCCAGTTGCTCTATGAACCATTATGAGCTAGCAACAGAGACACTCCATTAGCAAGTGATCTAAACATACTCTTCCACTTGGTCTGCAACTCCTTATACAATGACAAGAACTACTGAGATGGGGAGTTTAGTAGAGAGCGTGTACCTGCTCGTTACTGAAGCTACCAGCCAGAAACTAGATACTGAGCAGAACCAGGAGTAATCCAGATGTTTAAGACCCCCCTCACCGTACGGTCCCACCCCTGGCCCGAGGACGCCCTCGGTCCTGGGGCCAAGGGGGACGGTGGGCCCCCCCTACGGGCCCAAGGACCGGGGGCCCTTGGTCCTCCGGGCCGGGGGTGGTACCTCCGGCCGCCCACCTACGGTTAGGTGGGCAAGGACGAGGGCCCGACGGTCCAAGACCGGCTGCGGCATAGTATGCAGCCGCAGGGGGGAGGCCTAGGGCTTGTAGAAAAAAACCGGGCACCTTGGGTACCTCAAAAGGCTGGGGAGCGACTCGAACGCTCATCACGGATTTTGCAGATCCGTACATTAATCCTTTATGTTACCCAGCCGAAGGGGGTTCCAGCAAGAAATCCTGATCCTATCAAGAGCCTGTCACTACCCGACCCTCTGAATCTGGCAAAGTAGTTTGGGCAGACGGGACCACTCCGGCCCCCACCTAGGTCCCAAGAACTGGGGGGGTCCCCCTTGGCCCTCCGTCCTTGCCCTCTGCCAGACAGGCTACTCCGTAGTCTGCGGCAGAGGGTTGGGCCGAAGGGGGCGGAGGGGTCCTGTGAGACTCGTAGGGTAGTAGTACCCTGTGGAGCCACACGGGGGTCCTAGCCGTACGAGGGTATTCCGACCAAAAAAGGGTGGGTATAAGGAATAGAAGTTAGGGAACTAAATAAGGGTACTAAATAGGAGGGAAATATCATAAGGGAATAAATCCAACAAAAATACCTAAGAATAAGGAGGGTGGGAGATAGGGTGAATACTGGGACTCGAACCCAGACACTTCAATACCACAAACTGACGTTCTTACCAATTGAACTATAATCACCTTCTGGTGCGGACTAGGTTGGGGCTGCTGTCCGCTATATCGATGGGCTTCCTTTCCTCTGATTATATTTACAGGTGATTCTATCCCCCCTACGTACGACACGTATTATAGGGGAATACTTACCCTTTTTAGGTTTCAGGTAATAACGGTGGAGTTTCAAGAGAAAACCATTTCATCATTTAGCAATCGCTTTCGGGTCTTTCGCTACGGCCTCTGTTTTAGGGAGTGGTTCATGGTCTTAGTTTAGTAACAGGTTGTAATGCGGCTGGAATAGTCGCCAGGGTGGGGGCTTAGCCACCGTCAATTTTGAATCAGCACAGTTGCTTGTCTGTCATACCATTGAGCTCTACTGGCCTTATACTTCAGGGGCCTTACCCCTACTAGAAACACATATTTGAAAATCATGGAAAATAAACCTTCCAATGTTCCCCTCCTCCCCCCTACATTTCAGGAGGCCCTCCTTAAGACCTAGCCAGGCTTTCCTTTGTTCTTCTTCTCTCTTCCGTTCTGCTGTACAGCTGATGTACGTTAATCAAACAAATTCCCCCTTGGGCCCCAAATAAGATCCCTTCTATAATCCAGTGGGTGGTTGGTCACGGCGAAAGGTCTTCGTAAGAGGAGGTTAAGATACCTTCTAAATTACCCTGTTGGGTCCCAATGGAAGGCCGCTTAGCTTAAATGGAAGAGCATAATACTTCTAATATTGTTATTCAGGTTCGATCCCTGAAGCGGCCATCGTTACTCTCCCTTGTTTGAACTTCACCCCTGAGCTCTAGTCTTCTAGTTGTCCCCACCTAACCTACGGTCCCAAGGACGGTGGGGGTACCTACGGCCGGGCCCCCGGCCCGGAGGACCAAGGGCCCCTTGGGCCCGTAGGGGGGGCCCACCGTCCCCCTTGGCCCCAGGACCGGCCCGGAGGACCAAGGGCCCCCGGTCCTTGGGCCCGTAGGGGGTCCTCGGGCCGGCTGCGGCATAGTATGCAGCCGCAGGGGGTGGGACCGTACGGTGAGGGTTGGCTCTATCAGTACTACTTTTTCATTTGAGGATTTCTTTGTTTTGTGGGTGGTAGAAATAGTTCGATTGTATTTAGTTTTATTGTATTTACTCTTCTTCCATCTTTTTGCTTTGGTTTATTCTTATTTGGAACCCCTTCGTAACTGGTAATGACGTTAGTCGTAGAGAGGGTCCGAAGGGTGCTCTGCTCAGGCGGGATAAGAGGGATGAGGGGGTATAGTATAACTGGCAATACGCAGAGTTTGCATCTCTGTATTGGCAGTTCGAATCTGCCTACCTCCACAACCTCCTATGCCTATGGTCAAGGCCCAAGGACCGGGGGCCCTTGGTCCTCCGGGCCGGTCCTGGGGCCAAGGGGGACGGTGGGCCCCCCCTACGGGCCCAAGGACCGGGGGCCCTTGGTCCTCCGGGCCGGGGGTGGGACCGTAGGTGGGTACGGCCGGGGTACGGCCGGGGTACGGCCGGGGTCTGGCCGGGGTAGGTACCGGAGTTCAGTTTACCTTTGCGGGCAACCTTGAACCCTTCGGACCTCAGTTCTTTAACCACTATGACCTCTTCCATTGAATAATCTTAGCTATTAACTTCATCCTCATTGCTACCACAGAGTAGGGAGTTACTTCACCTTTTCTAACTTCCATTTAAGGCTCTGCTAACCTCTAACCTGGGTAGGACAGTTCTTATCACTGATTCTCTACTGGACTTGGATGAGGTTCCTCTTAATGGTTCCCCTCGGTCTCGGACCACGGGCCCTCGTCCGGGGGCCGAGGCCTTGGTCCTAAATCGTACGTTAATATGGTTGGAGTTTTGGTTAGGTAATCTCTTTCCCTTAAGACCCCGGGAAGGTTACTCCATTCTAGACCGACCTACGTGTTCCGTACCAAGAGAGATAGGCCTATCCTCTACTACCCTCCTTCACTCCACCTTAGCCACGTAGATATCCGGATCGCTAGGGCTTGGCTTAATAGTGTCATGCAGTCACTGGTGGGAACGTAACCTCCTCTGCATGGATCCTTTTCCATGGTTAAACCGCCAAGGAACCGGTCCTTAACGCTAGATCCCTCCTTACCTCTCTACTAAACCTTCGGCAAAGCTTCTACTAAGCTAAGTGAGCACTACCTGTTGAAGACTCCCCCACTCCCTATCCCCAACAAAGAAAAAAGAATCAATAGTAGACCGAGAATTTTAAAGGTAAAGGTTAATTAAAAAGAGTTATGATACTTTTTTTAGAGTCATTGGTTAGTTACCTCCTTAGTTGTTTTGAGTAGAATTATTTGAGTTTAGTTTAGATCATCTTTCTTTTTGGATAGAGTTTGTAAGGCTTCTTCAGCGGTTTGGTATTGTTCGAATCGCAACGGATTGCTTTACTGCAGCGGAGGTCGATCTATTACGGTCTACTTAAAAATGTTGGTATATACTCTACACGACTATCAAATGGTCATGGGAAGGATCAGTGGAATATCCGAAAAAGGAAACTACCAAAGGTACAGGAGCTAGTGGCTCCTCATATTCCTGCCTCTATGAAATACCGAGCTGGCCTATAACCCACCTGCTAAACATAAAGCACTATCTCTCCTTGGTTAAATTGAAGGGCTGGGCAATACCTCCTCCCCCCGGTCTTGGAACCATGCCTCACCTACGGTACCACCCCCGGCCCGGAGGACCAAGGGCCCCCGGTCCTTGGGCCCGTAGGGGGGGCCCACCGTCCCCCTTGGCCCCAGGACGGGTCCTCGGGCCAGGGGTTGGGACCGTACGGTTAGGTGGGCGAGGACCCCCGTAAGTCGTTTCTCAAGTTGAGTAAAAGGGAACCTTTATCCTGAGTCCGGATAGTATAATGGGTAGTACGCGTGGTTCATGCCCACGAAATAGAGGTTCAACCCCTCTTCCGGATAGGACTCTACTACCCTACCAGGTCGTAAGAGAAAGGATCATACCCTTTTCCCGATAGAGCATGTACGCGAGATAGTTTGTTGATCTCCTTCCCAGGCCCCCGCTCCAATATCCCACCCACACAATAGGAAAGAATAACTAAAGATGAAGAAGAGGAGAGATCGACCAGGAGAGATATACCGTCGAGTGGTCAACGTGGGCCGTACAACTACGTCCTTAGGTTTGTGAATCTTTTTCTACCAGGCTAGCCTGTTATGGACCATTATGAGTCCATCCCTTCTAGCTGACTTTGCCTGTGTCCCAATGCCACCTCCCCCCCTCACCGTACGGTCCCACCCCTGGCCCGAGGACCCGTCCTGGGGCCAAGGGGGACCGGCTGCGGCATAGTATGCAGCCGCAGGGGGGGCCCGAAGGTACCGGGGGGTCCGTAGGAGTTTTATTACACTGGTGTTTCCACTCTACTTCCCAACTAGAATTCAAATTCTATTTTGATACCAAATCCAATGGGGAAGAATAAAGTAATTACCTTACTAGATATAAGTATATAAAACATAGCATAATTATCATACTGGATTAATACTCCTATTAGGGGCGAGGATTTATGACGAAATCTTAAGATAGTGATGCTAAAAATCATTACCCGGAGGAAGCCAAAGAAGATGCTGGGATTACCCAGAGGAGAGAGAGGAGGCAGTGACCCGATTGCTCACGATCAAGATTCAGGCAAAGCCTAACCAACCATCAATAAGATACGAGAGAGGATCAAAAAACCTTGAGGGGCATCCCTAGACAATAGAAGAGGACGAATAAGAAATAGCGCCTACACAACGCTACCCCCTGGCCATGGCTAGCCACCATACTGGTGAAGTTTCAACTTAACTAGGACCCCCTACGGGCCCAAGGACCGGGGGGGTCCTCCGGGCCGCCCCGGCCGTAGGACCAAGGGCCCTCCGTCCTTGCCCTCTGCCAGACAGGCTACTCCGTAGTCTGCGGCAGAGGGTTGGGCCGAAGGGGGCAGGGGTCCGGCCAGGGCGGCCTACGGTACCACCCCCGGCCCGGAGGACCAAGGGCCCCCGGTCCTTGGGCCCGTAGGGGGGGCCCACCGTCCCCCTTGGCCCCAGGACCGAGGGGGTCCTCGGGCCAGGGGTTGGGACCGTAGGTGAGGTGTCCTAGCGACCACGGGCCTACGGTCCTGGGGCCTAGGGCTTACCAGGAATTTTAATCCTATCTTCCCTTTCCTCTGAATTTAATCCTAATGTTTAATCTTAAACATACAGTTCAACTTCTAAACCTAACGGGGACCCCACTTCGGAACTCTCGGTCTATCTGTCAGATGACCCTAGCAACCTAGCAACTGGGCTATAAGATGACTTGGGAAAAAGTGACCTGGTAGGATTGCTTATAGTTTGTGGAGTGGATTTGGCTCATGTTAAAAAGTTGCTTAGAAAATGATAAGGAACATTACAGTGGAGCTAATCATAATCCTCGTCACCAAGGTCACCTTGCCTGGGTCACCCCCTGGTCCTCGCCCACCCCTCCCGGGCGTCCTACGGCCGCCCGGCCGGAGGTACCACCCCCGGCCCGGAGGACCAAGGGCCCCCGGTCCTTGGGCCCGTAGGGGGGGCCCACCGTCCTGGGACCGTAGGTGGGCGGTCCAGGGGCCAAGGGGACCGGGGGGGTGCAAAGAACAAAGGCTGGAGCCTGCTTAGTTCCATCACATTGTGCCCATAAAGCTAAGGCTACTGGTGTCAGGTCTTCATAAATAGTAGGAGGTAATAGTTTACGACCAGAAGAATTCCAACATGGATGCAGTAGTGTAAACCCATCGTAGGCACGAGTAGAAAACCGTATGGCATAGGAACCAGACTTTTTAGCTTTAAAATGATAAGGCAGGGAAGAACAATAATGTGAGAGCAGGAAGTAACTTGTAAGGCAAATTCTAGTCTTACCATAGATTGGCAAAAGCTCAGGCGACCTTCTCCCCTTTTGTGCCTCAGCTCTAGATGGGCCCCACCTACGGTCCCACCCCTGGCCCGAGGACCCGTCCTGGGGCCAAGGGGGACGGTGGGCCCCCCCTACGGGCCCAAGGACCGGGGGCCCTTGGTCCTCCGGGCCGGGGGTGGTACCAAGGGCCTCCCGTCCTTGGGGCCTACGGGGTCGTTGGAACCATGCCTCCGGCCCCCGCCTAAGGAGTTGCTCTAGTATTGATCGCTTCTTCAACACATCTTGTTAGGCTTTGGACTTGCTTCCTTACTCTTTTCCACTCACTGATGCTAATACCGATCAGTTGCAGGTACTCGGCCACACTCAGACTAGGAGTATCCAAGCGGGTATTAGACTTAACTAACTCTTCTATATATCCGTTACCCTTAACCATTAGATTTGCTGCCATATAACGTAGCTGTGGTATGAAGTAATTAGCATTGCTTTAAACTTTGAACTGCCGAGTCGATGCTGCGGATTTTACCCATTACCTTCCACACAGTTCCATTTGCGATCCGGAAGCAGGGATCGGATTCTCCTCTAGATTGGGCTCTTCGTTTTCCTACTCGGAGACCATACTTTCACCGTGACGTGTGCCCTGTCCTGGCTATCCACCACCTTCCTTTCATTCGTACCAGTGGTTAACTCACATTGCGATCGACCAGAGTATCCAACCTATCCTGTCTTCCGATTTACTTCTTCTGGCACATCTTATAGTGCTCCGGAGACTTTCCCGTTTGTTTCAGCTCGCCTCGGTCTCGGACCACGGGCCCTCGTCCGGAGGCCGAGGCCCCCCAAAATTGTGTAAGGTTGTTCACTACCCCCCCATTACTCTTCGGACTAGAAACTGACATCTCTAAGTTACGCTATTAAGAACTTGACTACTCACAGATTGTGGCTATCTCATTCACGCGCCTCTCTTCAATGATCTCTAGGTACCCCTAATGAACTACAGATCTAGATCTACTAAACGTGCTCTTCATCCATTCTTACAGAGGGTGTTAACAGTGTGTATGAGGGCCCGGTCATTATGAATGATTATGCCTCCTCTGGCCCCCCTCGGCCCTGGACCGCCCCGGCCCGGAGGACCAAGGGCCCCCGGTCCTTGGGCCCGTAGGGGGGGGCCACAGGTCCTCGGGCCAGGGTCACCCTCATGTCCAACCTAGAGTAGTACCTCACCACGTACCTGAAGGTGTAGTAAGCCGTACCGTCCAACGTACACGTCCTACGACACGTTCTACTGGTAGGGGAATGAGGACACGAGAGACCTAGTGCTGCTACGACACTATTGGCTGAATGTTGTCATTACGGCATCGCTTGGCTGGAAGTGAAAGGGATTAAGGGGTAGTCACCATGCCTTCCATTCACCGTCCCATTTGTCTTACAGGCCAGACCGGAACAGCTTGGCAGGTATACCTGTGGGTAGTTAAGATCCCTGCTGCTCTTAGGTCACCATAAGACTGCTTAGCTTGCTCTGCCCCTTAGGGTAACTTTACTCATTACTCTATGGTAGCTCTCACCAATCCCAGCATACATAAGGATTTAGCCTTGATGGTAATGACCGTATAGATAAGTGGGCTCTTAGAGTCTGAATCCTTATTACTGGGCTGAGAAGATTCGAACTTCTTTTTTCCGATTCAAATTCGGATGTCTTACCTTTTAGACGACAACCCAAAAGCTAACTAAGCTCAAGGGGGTAAAGGGTCAGGGGGGGAGTTTGGTTAGAATAATATAGTAGCAGAAGGAGTGAAACAATATAAACCAGGATAATGTATCCCATAAATAAAGAGATAACTAGAGCCCGACTCGCTTAGACATCATAGTAGGTATAGAGGGTTTGACTAGAGATTGCAGCTTCGATACTTTGCGTATTGGAACTTGTTTAACGTACCGTTGCTTACTGTGGCCACTCAAGTTGTGGGTAGATTTAATACAGAATTTATCCAATAGGACTCCTCGAAGTTGATTAACCATAGCGAGAGTGAATGATTCAGTAGAGATAATAACGCAACCATCACGTAAAGAATAATGGTCATTACTGGCAAGCCAATATGCAAGAGCACGAGCAGTAAGAAGTTCGGCTATATTGTTCGGTATAATCTTGATGTTTTTACCCTTAATATCATTATACCATAGAGAATGAAGCTCAGTGAAGAAAGGAAGAGTGAAAGTAGCGAAGGCATAAGAGGTATAAACCTTGTTAGTTCTCAAGGTAAGAGTGTTGCTGAGGTTGTGCGCCGACAATTCCTATTGATTGGAACTCACCATAAAGATGGTCAACAAAAGGTTTATCCTTTGATTCACCCGAAATCTGGAGTCCTTACCCATCAATTGTTAATTGGAGTCACCAAGTATCATTCAAGAGCTAAGCTACATGACGTGAAAGGTTTCTAGCTTAAAAGAACTCGAGGGGTAGGAGAGGAAACACCCAGATGGTGTGTTGGAAGGCTAACGGCATTGCCACCACCCAAAGTTGTTTAGAGTTCCACTCAGAACTGTCAATTGAATTCTTAGCATAATACATTTGTGCAGCTTGTCAAGGGGGATTTCAAACAAAACAAATTCCATATAAATGAAAATCATAGAAATAATGATCAAACCGGATCCTAAGTCAGGCTTGTCTACCAATTCCAACATAGCCGTGCTATGGAACAACATCTTACCCTTTTTTTTGGGGGGTGGGGTCTCTTTTTAAACCAGTTGAGGTCAACTTATTGCAAACCATTCTTTTGGATAAGGTTGTGGTAGGGGGTATGTGTTTATCAGTTCTACTTTTTCTTTTCTACCAATTTAGTAGTAAATAGCAGTGTAAATTTAGGGGTGATACCGAAAGGAGTAAAGCGACCAGGGCCCCTGAGCATTGGGGCGTGTAGCTGGCTAAAAAAACAACCAATTGAAGTTTTCATGAAGTTTCAACCTCATCCTTATCACTTAGTAGAACCTTCGCCATGGCCTTTAGCGGCCTCGATTGCCCTTCTTACTTCTACTGTCTCAGCAGTCTGCCTTTTCCATGGGTATAGCCATGGTGGGGTCATTTTAACGATGGGCCTACTTGCCGTCCTCTCGACTATGGGTCTTTGGTGGGCAGATGTAATCCGTGAGGGTAGTTTATTAACTTGGAAGTGCCTTCTATAAACTTGGCTGTATGCTGGAAACTCCTTAGAGCCCCCACCTCCCCGTAGGTCCCAGCAGAGCCCTCTGCCAGACAGGCTACTCCGTAGTCTGCAGCAGAGGGGTTGGGCCGAAGGGAGGGTTGGTCCACTCAGCTACCATTTTAAGCTGTTCGGTAAAATCCAAGGGATTGGACAATCAGCAGGAAACCAACGGGGATTTAAGCTTGAATCCCTTAGTAGGATCCTCAGAGACTATACGTCAAGCGTTGGTAGATTTATGCATTCTCAATCCGGTAACGATATGTCATTTTATTCTAAACTATCTTAGAGCTTACTTGGCTGGACCCACCTCACCTACGGTCCCAAGGACGGGGGGGGGTCCCTCAGGCCGCCCTGGCCGGACCCCTGGCCCGAGGACGCCCTCAGACTACGGAGTAGCCTGTCTGGCAGAGGGCAAGGACGGAGGGCCCTTGGTCCTACGGCCGGGGCGGCCCGGAGGACCCCCCCGGTCCTTGGGCCCGTAGGGGGTCCTCGGGCCAGGGGTGGGACCTACGGTGGGCGGCGAACCATGGGCTCCAAGTCCTTGGGCCAACGGCTTTGGAAGGAGCTATTCTAGGGGAACGAGCTTATTCTAGTGGCAAAGGTTCTCCGTATTCATCCCTCTGAATTACCCGTAGAGCTTAAAGAGATCCTCATAGGTCTTTTACTTGGTAACCTCCATTGTCAACGTAGGAGTCCTACCGGTAACACTAGACTATTGTTCGAGCAAGGGGAGATCCATAAGGAGTATCTGCTACATACGTTTGATCTTTCCAAAGCTATTGCGGTGCCCCGCCTAGATTCTCTAGACGTCTAGACAAGCGTACAGGTAAGGTCTATTATAGTGGAAGATTTAGGTACTCTTTCTTTACCTCTTTTTAACTACTTTTACGATTGATTTTATGTGGAAAGGTTAAGAAGCTCCCGGCTACAATCAGCTCATTACTCACAGCTAGAGGGTTAGCTTACTGGTCAATGAACGATGGTACTAAATGTGGCTCAGGGTTTAGGTTGAATATCCTGCCTCGTTCTCCAAAGAGGAAAATCTATGCCTATTGAAGTTCTGAAACACAATTTTGAGCTTGAAAGTACCTGAACACCCATGACCGGAAAAAGGGCCAACACCGTATCTACATAGCCGCTAAGTCAATGCCACCTCGGGTGAGGACCCGACGGTCCAAGACCGGCTGCGGCATAGTATGCAGCCGCAGGCCCGGCCTACGGTACCGGCCTACGGTACCACCCCCGGCCCGGAGGACCAAGGGCCCCCGGTCCTTGGGCCCGTAGGGGGGGCCCACCGTCCCCCTTGGCCCCAGGACGGGTCCTCGGGCCAGGGGTTGGGACCGTAGGTGGGGCTTGGTTCCAAGACCGGGGGGAGGCGGTACCGAGAGCTGGTCTTACCGCTTCTTCCACGAGAGCATGATATACAAACTTTCCATAGATTAATTGACTGGCTAAATACTCATCATTCTTTAGACATACCTAAGCTGCCTCTCAACACTTCTCCTTTAGATAACGACGCTAGGTTTGCAGGAATAACAGAAGCGGACGGATATTTTGGTGTTACAATTTCAGAGGCTAAGCCTAAATCCTAGACTAGAAAACGCTCTCAAAGCCGAAGAGTTAAATGCCGATTTACTATAGAACAACGACAATTTGACAAACCAACAGGATTGTCATGTGAAGCTTTTATGAGTATGATCGCTAAATACTTCGAAGTGTCTCTTCTTACTTCTATCCGACACAATGCCAAATTTGCTTCTTCTGCTAAATCCTTACTATTTTAGCGCAGAATCACTTCACAAATTAAGCAAAGCAATCACTTACTTCGAAAAGTATCCATTAATCGGCATTAAAGGTTTAGATTATAGAGATTTTGCCTTTGTCTATCAAATGATCCTAAATAAAGAGCATCTTACTGACAAGGGTAAGGAAAATATCAAACAAATTGTAACTGGTATGAGTAACCGTCAATTTTATAATTGAAATAATTGGTTCAAACTTATTCATGAGTAAACTTTTATGAGAATGCATAGATCCTGCCATAAAGATATAGTCCATCCCCTTATGAGAGTAAGGGGGTAGTCTTGACATTCCTAGGACACCATACTCTTCGTGTCCAACGGGGCCTTATGTTAGGAGTTATCCTCTTCGTTGTGTCCGAGTGCTTTTTCTTCTTGTCTATCTTTTGGGCCTTCTTTGATGCCGCTTTAGCGCCTACGGTGGAGCTAGGTTGTGCATGGCCTCCGGCTGGTATTCAGCCTATAGATCCTTGGGAATGGCCTCTTGTAAACACCATACTCTTACTATCTTCAGGTGCAACTGCAACCTGGTCACATCACGCTCTTATAGCCGGAGACCGAAAAGACGCCCTACTGGGGCTTGCTTGCACTCTGGTTCTTGCTTTTATTTTCACGGGGATTCAGCTGTATGAGTACTATGAAGCATCCTTTACTATCTCGGATGGAGCCTTCGGAGCTTGCTTCTTCTTTGGTACTGGTATGCACGGATGCCATGTCATAATTGGTTCAATATTTCTCTCTGTTTGCTTATATCGTATGTATAACTACCATTTTACTAAGCATCATCATGTTGGATACGAGGGTGCCCTTATCTACTGGCAAAGAAATGCCGTCTTAGAAGGTAACTTCTATTATTACCACTCTACCATATGCGGGAAACTCCTAAAGGCGTAGGTAGGCACTGTTGCTGCATATATATGCCGCAACCGCCTAACAATCCTGACGTATGTCACAATGGACAATCCGCAGGAAACCAAAGTTTAGGGTTCCCCAGAGACTAATACGTAGAGCATCCTATTAGACAGGGATGAAGATAGAGTCCGACCGCTTCTGTAAGGATTCGGATCTTTTGATTTTGTTGATATCGTCTGGTTAATCCTTTACATCTTCTTTTATCATTTTGGAGGCGGTGAGCCTCCTCTATTATAAAAAATACCCCCCCCCAGTTCTTTCTTAGTTTAACCTTAGAAGTAAAGTGTGTGTTCTCACATATGCTAAACCTGTTAAATTGGAACTTAGTTAACCTGCTGTTCAAGGTACGGTCTTACTCAAGTAAGGCTCCCCCTTTAACCTTGCTTGCTAAAGAGGCAAGTATAGGACTCATTCTAGGTGATGCTACGCTTCTACTAAAGTACCCTAATGGGTAATGCCTACCTGAAGTATGCGCAGAGCGTTAAACATGCCGAGTATTTGGGTCTAGTTTTCTCTTTGTTGAAGCCCATTTGCCAAATGACCACTCCTCACTTAAGCCAGCCCCTATGCTGCAGACTACGGAGTAGCCTGTCTGGCCGGGCTTGGTCGGATTCGAACCGACATCTTTCAACGTGACAAGTTGATTTTTTACCTGTTAAAATACAAACCCCGAAGAACTATACAAGAACTAAAAAGGGAGGCTTACTTTAACTCTTAAAAGAGAAAGCGACTTAGCCCGTTTGGGAGCCCCGTAATTATTTCAAAACAAGGAAGGTTTACAGTCCAGCCCGATATTTCATTGAAGCGGGCATATGAGAACTGACGATATCCTGCAGCTTAGTAACTTCTCGCTTAGGTATCCGTATAATGTATTGCTCTTTAGCGGCATTATGTGTATTTCGAGCCGATTCGATATTCAAATTCTTAAGAAGAGCAGATCGTAATAGATCTACTTCCTCAGCAGTAAATAAATGCGTAGCGATTCTATCGTACCACGAGATTTATCCCAAATTCCCATCCCCTGAAACCCAATAGGGTGATGCAACAGGGGTTAAGAGTTCAGCAATGTTCGAAGGAACGATCTTTACTTATTTGCCCTCTGCTTGTAGGTACCATTGATGGTATAGTGTGGTAAATAAGGGCAGCGTAAAGGTAGAGAAGGAATACATAATCCGCATATTACCTGAAAGTCTCATAATGGTTTTTTCTTCTATAGGGAGAGATCCTACGATTCCTAAAGAATTCAAGAGCTCCCAAAATTGGGAAAACAAAGTACGGTAGAGGCCAAAGCACGGGAAGGAGAGATCTGGTATACGTGAACCTTAGGCATAGTGAAATCCGTTATGTTCGCATACATCGTATACTTTCTCGCTTTGATACGTTCAAACCCTTCCGCAGTACGATGACCACCTTGAAGCATGATCTCATATTCTTCACGGAAACTTAGATATTAAGAACTTAGTTGTGTTTAACTGATAACGATCAAAAAGAGGTATTAATTTTGCATGAATCACTTGAAAAGAAGTTAGTCTAAATCTCGCCTCCCACGGTAAGAATCGACATAGCCAGCGCCAAAATAGCTTGTTTTTCAACCACTCTAAAATCTGCAAGTGGTCTATGTGAAGGGTTACTGATAATTCTAACTGCACCTGGGGTATCTTTAGATTATAAACTTCACACCGAAATAACCCTCCACATAAATAAATCCCGAAACCCATTGACCCAGATTTTGGGGAACGTCTTCCAAAGGCCACCTCACCTACGGTCCCAACCCCTGGCCCGAGGACCCCCTCGGTCCTGGGGCCAAGGGGGACGGGGAGGGTTGGCACTACTCTACGGTCTAAGATTTGTCCATTCAACCTTAATGGAATACTCTAGTAGGTTAACAGGTAGGATACGATGCTTAGCTAAGGCTATTGGATAGACCAGTCGTAGAGATCGAATCTACTAGATACCATACCTAACGGAGTGGTAAGAGCTCTAAGGGTAGAAGTGTTATACCAACTATAGGATAGGTAGGTTAAGAGTCTTAGCCATAAGGAACTACGATCTATAAGATTGAAAGGCTAAGGATCAATTGAGCTAGAGTAAACTCAGAGATTGAAAGGCTACCGTATCGAATAGGATAGCTATGGCTAGTTAATGTGGCTCTTCACGATACCACTGCGTTACCTCTTCGGCCTAGCCCCCGGTCTCGGACCACGGGCCCTCGTCCGGAGGCCGAGGCTGATACCCATCTCTGATGTCGTTACCATTGCATTAGCTCTAGAAGTCAGTTCGATAAGAGGTAGTCTCCTACTAAACTACAGTATGGACCGGTAGATCTTTGGATAGAAGCAGTTAGACAATAGCTAAGTCCTAAGGCTATCACCTCACTACCGTTAGGTAAGCTCTACACAGCAAACCATACTAGAGATAAACTGGATGGATAGAGTAGTTTACCATACCAAACTACTGAAGGCTAGGAGTTGTGCTATCGCTAGGAGTAGTTAACTACCGTTAAGACATATAGAAGGAGGCGTATTATCCTGCCGATAGTAAAGATAGAAACCATTACGCTAAGATTAGAAACGCTTAACAGAAAAGAATACCTCGAATGGGAACCATCTTATTCCACCCCCCGGTCCCCTTGGCCCCAGGACGGGTCCTCGGGCCAGGGCAGAGCCCTCTGCCAGACAGGCTACTCCGTAGTCTGCAGCAGAGGGGTCGGACCAAGGGCCCTAGTCCGGGGGCCGAGGCCTGCCTAAAAAAGGAGGAACATTTTCTTTCTACGGGCCCAAAAGGCTGGATGAGTTTACCCTCCTTCTCTCACAGGAGTCATTGCCGGGATGCAGGTCGGGACTCTTGCATCGGTTTCCCTCCAGGTTGTCTAAATGCTAGACTGCAATTGGAGCAAAATGATCTAGCCTTTGTTCAGCATCTCTGGGATCTCTTGACTAATATTGGAATAGTCGGTGTCCATCCAGATAAGTATCTCGTCTGGATAAGCAAAGCGGGAAAACTAATGTTAGTTATGCGTTTTCTACCTTTACTCTGCCCCTCTTTACTGAGCTGTTTGAGCAATGGTATATTAAAGTGGACGAGCGTAACGTTAAAATCCTTCCTTCGCGGCCGGGCCCCCGGCCCGGAGGACCAAGGGCCCCCGGTCCTTGGGCCCGTAGGGGGCCGTAGGACCAAGGGCCCCCTTGGCCCCAGGACCGAGGGCGTCCTCGGCCAGGGGTCGTCCTTGGGCCGAAGGGGACGCCCTCCTACTTGGGCCGGCCGGAGGACGCCCTCCGTCCCCCTTGGCCCCAGGACGGGTCCTCGGGCCAGGGCAGAGCCCTCTGCCAGACAGGCTACTCCGTAGTCTGCAGCAGAGGGGTTGGGCCGAAGGGAGGGTTGTACCATTATGGCACAGTTATTTTCATATCAATAAAGCCTCTTTTTCGTGTAGGCTAACATAGGGTGTGTGAAATGGCAAAGTGGGAGACTCAACAGATGGATTTATACCACAAGCTAGACAAAAAGGAGCTTGGCAAATAGGGTATTTTAGCAGATTTGAAGTTTTTAGATTGGCGAATATAATACTCTTCAAAGATAGGTTGGAAAGCTTTCCATAGCTGGCCTTCAAGACGTCAGGTTTGGACGCTGATTAGGCGTGAATTGCACGAGAGTTTTCCATGGTCTATCGCGCATTTCTCATCTTTCGGAGTATGGGATTGTTTCGAAGGAATACGCCACAATTGTGTTTGTTTGTTTAATTTCAGAGGAGCCCTTATTATTGGTTATAAAAGCTTCTAAGGGAGCTACTAAAGGGTTTAAAGAATTAGCATCTCAACAAACAGAGAAAACTTGCGGTTTGGGGCAGGAAGCGGAGAAGGCATAATGTTGGTATGGGGAACTTGGTTTACTTTTGCGTTCTAAATAAGGATCTAAATGATTTGGTTACATATTTTGAGACATATTTAAAACCTTTAACTTCAGAGGTAACCTTTTTCGAGCCCTTCACGTCTACATAGCCGTATCCTCATAGATTTCCTAATGTATTCTTGCATTTATAGCATGTGCCGAAGGTTTTAGTTTTAGGGTTTCAACCCGCTTTACAGCTTCCCTTATGGAGTTCAATCTTGTCAAGTATCACATGATAATTAAGATTTCCAATCATTTGGAACTCTACAGCTCTGAATCATCGGAAATCTTATTGAAGAAGTTGTGGCCTTTGGCGATATTATTACATAAAAATTCAGTAAAAGTTCAAAATAACTTATAAAAATCACCTTTGACACCTGCTATAGCTGCAAGAATGCTCTGACTAAACTTTGGGGTTATACTTATATTCGTGGTTCAAGAAGGGTAAAAACCCAAGATAAAGTATAATAGTTTGTTGCGAAGTATGTAACTAAGGGTTTCAAGTCACGACTACAAGGGTTTGGCGCCCCCACACCTCCTTTCAGCACTATGCCTTTTCAGCTTCATGGCCTAAACCTGTCGTAACTACTGTGTGTTGATAGCCTCGGCCTCCGGACGAGGGCCCGTGGTCCGAGACCGGGGCTTCTAAAATTAACCCTGCCATAGAGCCGGTCACCATTGCCTACCTAAACCGACCAGCCATATCACCTTAGCGCTGAACAGGGTTAGTACCTCTCCATTGGCTATGCAACTCTTTTGTATTCTTACTTAGCCTAATTAGCATGGTCTTGCTATCGGTCTGGATGACGGATGTAGTAGTTTGTGCCCCCTAGACCAGGTAAACCTGGTCGGGTAGATCATACCTTCCCTATAGTATAAATTAATAGTAATAGGGGTATTCTATATTAAAATGAATATTTGGAGAGGGGGGCTATAACAGGAATTTACTAGAATTACAGTCTGGCACTAGGGAATCCGAATTTCTGACGAGGGAGGAGTCCTACACCAGACAACACCTTTTTGTGCAAGTGGCCGAGTCGAACGGCCTCCTTCAGAACATGAGTCTAATATGCGACCGTTACACCAACTTGCAAAAAACAAAACCAGCAGGGTAGGCCGGGTAGCACTGCACCTCTGCCGCTCGGCAGCGAAGGTGGGTTTAAGCTCCCCGCAAGACCTCCTAAGTTAAACGTGTTGGACATTCCCTGCCAGTCTTCGAGGTGCGGATTTAATTCGAATCCCAATGGTGAAACCAAATAAAGGAGAGACAAAATAATCAAATATAGGGGAATCGGAGGATAGAATTTCACTTCTCCCGCGAGTCGCCCTCCCAATCCTTGGACAGGATTAAGAGAGGATAGTTGAAGCGAAAGAGAGATACTGCAACGAAGCAGTTCAAGAATGAAACCTAAAGGGGAGCAGAAGATAGACTGCAAGGCAGAGTAAGACACGAAGTGGGTTGACACCGAGTAGATTAAGATACAGAAGAATAAGAATGGAGGCGATTTTAAAGTTGAGAATAGACTTAGAGGTGTGGCTAACAATGAGGGTAACTACGTTATTCCGCCACCTCCCCCATGCCCACCTTCGGCCCAACCCTCTGCCGCAGACTACGGAGTAGCCTGTCTGGCAGAGGGCAAGTAGGAGGGGGTCCCCCTTGGCCCCAGGACCGAGGGCGTCCTCGGGCCGGGGGTCAGGCCGCCCGGAGGTACCACCCCCGGCCCGGAGGACCAAGGGCCCCCGGTCCTTGGGCCCGTAGGGGGGGCCCACCGTCCCCCTTGGCCCCAGGACCGAGGGCGTCCTCGGGCCAGGGGTTGGGACCGTAGGTGGGCACGGGCCAAGGGGGGCGTTCCAGCTAGCTCCAATCGAAGCCACGCAGTACAGCTGGCGATTACCCTGATTGGTTTTACTGATTCAATTTAAATCCCACAAGTAGTGCTTCGTATACCTACCTTCCCCACACTACGAGTGTTTTTTGGAGACCCGCCTCCGTCCTTGCCCACCTACGGTCCCAAGGACGGGGTCCCTCAGGCCGCCCTGGCCGGACCCCTGGCCCGAGGACCCCCTACGGGCCCAAGGACCGGGGGCCCTTGGTCCTCCGGGCCGGGGCAGGGGTGGGACCTAGGTGAGGGGGGTCTACTTGAAAAGTAATGGATTTACCCTCTGCATATTCATTAGCATTGAATACACTAGCATCACAATCAAATATCACTAGCTTTTTGAGATACTTAACAGTATGTTCTATTACCTTCCCTTGCCAGGGAGGTACTGGGCTTAGGTCCTTAGACCCCGCTCTTTAGAATAAAAATAGAATTAAATCTAACCCTTTAACTATTTATTTTAAATTAAACTTTGAAATTTCTTTTATTCAAAATTGCCCCCTCATTAGAGTTTCTCTAGGTTGTGTTAATGTCTGTATGCAACCTCAAACTTTGAAACTATAGAGTCAACTATTCTGTGTGAACTGCACTCTTATACCATAAGCAAAACCCACACTCTGTGGTTATTCCACCTAATTTCTATTCATTAGTGATAACGGTGAAGCTTCTTAAAGCCCACCCTTTGCTCACTTTAGCTAATAGCTATCTTATCGACTCTCCCGCACCCTCGAATTTATCGTACCTCTGGAACTTCGGCTCACTGTTAGGAACCTGCCTAGCCCTACAGATCATAACGGGGGTGACACTAGCGATGCATTACTCGGCGTCCACAGATCTAGCCTTCCTTTCTGTTGAACACCTCGTTCGAGACGTTCCAAGTGGTTGGTTAATCCGTAACCTTCATGCTAACGGTGCTGCATTCTTTTTCGTCTTTGTTTACATTCACATGGGCAAAGGCTTGTATTATGGCTCATATCGCAAACCTAGAGTGCTCCTCTGGTCTATAGGCGTGGCAATATTCCTAATCATGATTGTTACCGCTTTTCTAGGTACCACTGAAACGTGCCTAAAATGGTTTGATGGTCTCAAATTTAAGATGGTTTTACCTTTTACGTCACCCCCGGTCTCGGACCACGGGCCCTCGTCCGGGGGCCGAGGCCTAAAACTAAAGCTTCTAATCGTATTGGTTCACATTCTGGTGAGGTTGTGAGTGTAATTATTGGATCCTTGCTTGGCGATGGTTATGCCCAAAAAATGGGCAATGGTGTGAGAATATGCTTCCATCAAGGTATTAATAACCGAGATTACCTCTTTTGGATTCATGATTTCTTCTCTAAGAGAGGTTATTGTAATCCCAACCCTCCTAAATTATTAGAGTCCCCCCTTCGGCCCAACCCTCTGCCGCAGACTACGGAGTAGCCTGTCTGGCAGAGGGCAAGGACGGTGGGCCCCCCCTACGGGCCCAAGGACCGGGGGCCCTTGGTCCTCCGGGCCGGGGGTGGTACCTACGGCCGGGGCGGCCCCTGGACCAAGGGCCCAGGGTCCTAGGGCCAGGGGGTGTTGGCAAAGATGGCTCTGCCCAATTCTCCTTTAGAGTCCAAACTTGGACCTATGGTAGGATTATTTTGGTTAAGATCCATGTTTTATCCTAATGGTATTAAATTAGTCCCGATGAATAATAAAGAGTTGTTTGACTCCTCTTGCATTAGCAGTATGGTATAAGGAAGATGGTTCTATTTCTTCTTCAGGCAATGGGTTTCGTTTTGCTACTATTCTTTACTTTAGAAGATGTTATTTTCCTAACTGGGTGTTAAATGAAAAATGGGGGTTAAATGCTAGTTACCATTCTGCAGGTTATCCAAATCAATATATAATTGTATTTCCGCAGGGTCTTCTACTAAGTTTATTGATTTGATTAAACCCTATATGGTTAACAGTATGTTATATAAATTAGGGTTACCATCTTCAATTTATCCTCAAATCATAGTCCCATTTTCGAGACTGTGAAACTCGTACAAGGAAACAGTTATTCAAAATGGCCTGCCCTGACAAGGGAAAGGGGATGATCGAAGATCATTTTGGCAATATTGGTGAAAACGGTCAAAGAAATTACCCTATTTCCAGACCGTCGGTAGTGTACGATATCGCGACAAGACTGGGTCACTAATGGGTGTCTGAAATGATGCTTAATGTACAGTCGGATTTTCCAGCAAACAAGCCCCGTTTGCTCACAAGGCCTCAAAAGATGCTTATTAGAAAGAGTCAAACTCGGGATCAATAAGCTGATGAGGTACAGGGGAGATAAACTAGGAGTAAATATATGGATAGTATGTTTGTGTTTATCTTCGGGAAATTGTATGTTTTACCTTGGGGTCACTATTCGTTTGGCCTTCTCTACAATAATGTAGATGTATATTACCTCGCTATATGCTGGAAACTCCTTAGAGCCTATTATACTAGGTATTAACCAGTGACAATGAATAGGATTGGACAATCAGCAGGAAACCAAACTTCCATTTGGAACAAGTAGGATCCTCAGAGACTACATGCGAGGCACCTGTAATATTAAAGCAGGGTGAAGATATAGTCCGGCCTGTGACGAAACTCTCAGGGTTCTATCTAATTCCAATAGTTGAAAAGATAGGTAGCAAACTCGTAATACGAATGTACGAGGCCTCTTAACTGGAGCTTCTCCTATTTCTTCTAGTGAATTTAAATTGCCTCAAAGGTGCAAGATATAGTAATCGGTTGTCTTCTAGGAGATGCATCAGCTGAACGACGGGGTAATACACGAATAACTTTCAAACAATCAGTTAAGCATCACCAGTATCTTGATTTTTTTCCAGTTACTCTATTGGGGCTATACCACAGCTTTAATTCCAATCCCTAAATCTACCTCAGATGGTAAAGGAGGTATACATTACTTTTAAAATTTAGGACTAAAACTTCAGTAGGATCTATGAAATGTTCTATCCTAATAAAAAAGAAGGTTGTCCCAGCTAATATAGCTGATTATCTTACTCCTAGAGCTTTAGCTTATTGGATTTCCGAAGACGGAGCGTACACTGGTGCTGGAATACTACTTCATACTAACTGTTTTACTCGAGAAGAAGTAGAACTGCTTATATCACTCCTTGAAAGCGGTATTAAGAGTAATATTAGAGCTAAGTATGACAATTGGATTATTATATTCCCTGCAAAAGAGATGAGCCGATTAAGAGAACTTGTTACTCCTTATATTCACCAATCAATGAAACATCAAATTGGGCTAAATTAAGCCTAGTTATCCTCCTCCCTTATCTTAACAGGGGAAGGTGATCCTTTCTTCACAATATATTGTCAATTAGATAGATAACGCAAATGAGCTTTTGGGCTGCAACGGTAATTACCAATCTTCTTTCGGCCATACCTTGGATTGGCAGGGATCTGGTGGAATTTGTATGGGGAGGCTTTTCCGTAATTACTGCGGCATATAACAATAATATGAAAACTTTGCTTGATGCTGGAATAACTCCAATTTATGGAACACGGTACTTGTTGTCAAAGTACAATCTATTTAATTTGACTATTATAGTATGTATTGGATATTTAATGGTATCTTTGATCAAAAACAATGTGACAATTCGTGTGACAAGGAGTTTATCAGCCGGGGTATGTAAGCTAATTTGTCGATATTTTAGCTCAACAGCCCCTCAGAGACTAAACGCAAAGGATATGGCATGGTTAGTGGGTTTTGTGGAAGGCCCCTTCGGGCCCAGGACCCCCTGGGTCCCCTTCGGCCCAAGGGCCAAGGGGGACGGAGGGCGTCCTACGGCCGCCCGGCCGGAGGTACCACCCCCGGCCCGGAGGACCAAGGGCCCCCGGTCCTTGGGCCCGTAGGGGGGGCCCACCGTCCTGGGACCGTAGGTGGGTCCGGGCCGGGGTGGTTTTCAATTACTAAGAATGGGATTTATTGCAAATATGAATTTGGGGTCGAAGTATCTAAAAAAGGATATTCAGTTACTCTATAAGATAAGGATATGTTAGGTGTAGGTCGAGTCTCCCGGAGGAGAACTCGGGAAGGAATGGTCATTTTCAAGCTCACTTCTAAGGCCCATCTTCGCAATATTGTCCTTCCAATTTTTGAATTCTTATCCTATGTTTACTTCCAAGCATTGGGATTATATTCATTTACAAACAATCATCTAAATAATGTGATTTGTCATAATATCTTAAATCTTATGCACGTCCCGATCATACACCATTCGAAACCATTGATCTTATTCTAGCATGTACTTACTTTGATAATTGGTTAGTAGGCTTTATCGACAGTGAAGGATCTTTTTCAATTTATCAACATTCAGGTGAGACCAATAAGAGTGTCAGTTTTGAAGTTGGTCAAACTAAAGGGGCGCAAATTATAGATGCTATTAGGGTTCGTCTATCAATAAACGCTACCCTTATGCAGATAAAGACCTTTGTGTCCGGATAAAGACCACTAGTTCTAGAGGCCTCGGCCCCCGGACGAGGGCCCGTGGTCCGAGACCGAGGCCTTCAAAATGTTATTCACTTTTGGATCGTGCTGAAGCTAATCTCAAAGGGTACAAACGACTTCAGTATCTTCTATTCTTAAGGGAGCTTAGGGTCAATGCTAGATATAGTCATCTAGATATTCCGTCTAATTACGGAAAATAAACCAATCCGAAATTTACTATGAAATGCCATATTATGATATAGTCCGAACCATAGCGTTAGTTATGGCGTGTGACGAGAAGTGCAAAATGTTTCACTACTGGTCACCAACATATTGGGATAATCCTACGCTTACCCGATTCTACAGTCTGCACTTCCTTTTACCTTTTGTTCTTACGGTATTGGCTTTTATGCATCTTATAGCGCTCCACCAGCACGGTTCGAATAACCCGCTGGGTGTAACTAGTAGCCTCGACAGAGTACCTTTTTATCCTTACTACATCTTTAAAGATTTAGTTGGTTTCTTTGTCTTCTTTTTAGTTCTAGCCTTCTTCGTCTTCTTTGCCCCAAATGCTATGGGGCACCCAGATAACTCGATAGCAGCCAACCCTATGCAAACCCCTATTTCTATTGTGCCTGAATTTTATCTTTTACCTTTCTATGCCATCTTGAGAGCCATCCCTTCTAAGCTCCTAGGTGTAGTAGCTATGATGGCTTCTATCTTGATTCTCTTACTGCTCCCTTTTCTTGAAACATCTCGAGTTCGATCTTCTGCTTTCCGACCTTTTATGCGTTTTTTCTTTTGGCTATTCGTTGCGAACTTCCTACTTCTAATGTGGATAGGTGCCAATCATCCGGAGCCTCCTTTCATTCAATTAGGACAAATTTGTACCTTCTTCTACTTTTCTTTCTTCTTAATCTTTGTACCACTTATAGGTTTCATCGAAAACACATTTGCAGATCTTGCTACTCTTACCAAACATAAAAATTCCCCCCCCGATAAACGGGAGTCTTAACCAACCCACCTTCTTTTGTACAAGGAAATAATCTTCTTATACAAAAAAGACCATTGGAGATCTTCCTAGTCCCAATGAGTGGCTCACCCAGAACTTCAATGGAATTAACTGGGACAAGTTTCCTATAGGTTTAGCTCAATGGTTTTCCGGTTTTTGTGATGCTGAGGCGTCTTTTGTTGTGAATTTATTAGAGGTAAAAGGGAAGAAAACTCAAGTACAGTTAGTTTACATTTTACAGTTGCACATAGATCAGCTACCCCTATTGGTATGGTTTCAAAAGAGCATTTTCGGTTCTGGTGCTATATTTAAACAAGAGAGGAATGTTGCCTTAAGGATAACCTCTTTTAAGGTCATAGAAAATGTCATTATACCTCTATTGGATCAGTAACCACTGAATAGGCCAAACTTCTAATTTACTTCTCCTTTCGCAAAGCTTATACCTTAATGGCCTGCGGAGATCATTTAACTCTTGCAGGTTTAGAGCAAATTAAGGCTATTAAGTTTTCTATGAATAGTTATCGGACAGATTACAACTTGCCCTTAGGTCACACCTATCTGATTTCTCCTTATTGGTTACTAGGCTTTGTTGAAGGGGATGGTAGTTTCAATTACTCAAGTGGCTGTCCGCGTTTTTACATTTCTCAGGATAAAACTTCTATAGAATCTCTTAGGGCTATAGTAGCCTACTTCGAAGGGCTGGGAGTTAAAGCTCAAATATATCCTAGCGGTAGCAGTTCTGGTAAAAATAATAGCATGTTCAAACTAAAGGTGAGCCAAATACAATCTATTTCTGATATCCTGATTCCTTTCTTTGAAAAACTAGGAGGTTTTCTGACCTCCAAAGGAATAGATTTGCAATATTGGAAAGCTCAAGTAAGAATTCATCGAGCAGGTTTGCATAATACTCCAGAGGGAAAACAGCTTATAGCTAAACTGTGCTCGAACATGAACCAGCGTAGGTTGACTACCACCCATGTTAAAACAGATTTAATTCCAGTCCCTGTATTCATCACAGAGGTGGCAAATTTCCTAGCTCAACCTCCTAAATACCAGATCCAAGAGGGCACTAGTCAAAGATCTTTGGCTGCAAGCCTATCTCATCCTAAGCGAGTTGAAATTGATATCTATGACCTGAAAGGAAACCTTCAAGGACACTATACCTCTATTACAAAACCTTGTCAAGCTCTGCATTTTGATGCTAAAACCATAAAAAGGAAGTAAATAGAATTCAGGTAAATACCTAAGCAAATAAGGGAACATTAAAGGCAAAACTTACGGTGTACTTGCCTTTTCCACCCGTTCTCTTCCTTGCTTTACCGAGCTTCATGCACTATTTTATCCTAACGGTATAAAAGTAGTTTCTTCTAATAATTTTGATCTGTTAACCCCTGTGTGTCTTGCGTTTGGTCGCAAGAGTTAAAATAAACCATAGTTAAATTTCATTCCCCTCTGATTTATCTTAAAAGATAAGAAACATTCCACCTTAGAGCATGAACCTGCACAGCAAAATGTTCATCAAATCTGTAGCAAAGGTTTAGGAGGGAGAGTAGGTCCTCGGAATGGCAAAGGTACAGGAATTAAAGCTGTCATGAGCGTAACTGCTCTAGTTGTATGGGGCCTATACCTTTACTCTACTGTTGGATTTCCTATTCTCTTTATTATACTCTTTACGGGTAGGTCTTTTAGCCTTAAGGTACAAACGGTGTTTGTTGGTCTTTTACAAATGCCTCTAATTTAATCCAATCGTTGTAGTCTTTCACCAACCACTCGAATCGGGAATTATAGTTCCCTCCTCAGAAATACCTTCCCATTTTCAAGGTGAGTGGATCTGCACCTGTGACCTTGGCTCTAGCCCCGATCTGTTCAACAGAGAGAATTCCGTCCTTATCTATCTTCTTCCATTCAGACTTTCTATGGCCGAAGACATTGATGTACTTGTTTCTATCTGACCAGAATAGGTAATGCACAGACTTCTTCCTAGATCCACTTATAATCCTGTACCAATTTTCACCGAAGACTGAAGCTCTTGTTATGTTTTTACTCTCGAATTCTATGCAACTTAAGTATCCATTTTTACAAGAACCCAATAATATACCATTTTCTTCTCCGACTTCTTACCTCTTTAGAGGGTTATTCGTCCAATTCTTATCCTAGAGGAAGATTAGATCTTGGCCTTTGTCTCACATATCTAGGACAATCACACCCAAACCTTACAAGAGGAGCTTCTCCCTTCATCTCCTAACACCTTGGAGTTCTCCAAGAATCTCTTTCAATTGGGTTACTACAGACTCTAACTCGATAGAATTCCTATGTTCTATACTCCAAACATGGAGTTTAGTAAGATCCGTCTTTACTATCCATAAATCTAAGACGAAGAATGAACGGAACATTGAGAAACTAAGAGGAATTATGTTGTTCTTGATTAGAACCTTATAAATATATGGATCTGGAAGGATACTCTGAATTACCTCTTTCCTGCGTGACGTCCGGTCCCCCTTGGCCCCAGGACCGAGGGCGTCCTCGGGCCAGGGGTGGGACCTACGGTGAGGAGGCTAAGATACAGAATGGCAAAGATCCGGCCTTATTCAGCCAAATACCCTTCCACTTTTTACACCCATTTCTATTCGCATTGGAGAAGTTAACAGTTTTAGAGTAGTTTAGATCCCAGTTCTTACCTCTATTGGAAAAGAGAGACCATACCATGTTGAATAATAAGGAGGGCATAATTTTCCCAATAAAACACCTAAACATTGTCTATCATCGGGGGGTCATTTTACCTAGACACCTGAGAGACTTATCCTACATCAGTTGGAGGTTGTCTTAATTTGATCTCTTACATTTTCTCCGCCTAAAATTAATGGTTGAGTATCTACCCATACCCTTGGGCATTGAATACCTTTTTTACGTTTGTTAAAGAGGGCAGTTAGATGGTAAGGTACTCCTCTTTCTATTCGTACTTGACTGGTAGCTAGAGATCGGCTCCATCTTTGAATTTCAAGAGTTAAAGTTTCACCTTCATAAAGAGCAATGATTTGCTCTTGGGTAAGATTACCAGGATACCCCCCCCCTTGCACTTGCTTACGTGATAAATTGACCCATCCTCACCTTGGCACTCAAGCCAATAGATCTTAGGAGCAACAAAGTAGCCCTCCCTAATGATATGTTCCAGTTTTAGCTTGCCGAGTTCGGCAGCATTAAGAAGTTATCAGGAAGGGGTCCATTTACTACAAGTAAATCTGTATCACTGTAATATAACTCTAACCCTAATTCTAGGGCATCAAGCTTATACTGGTTTATTATCATTCGGCTGTAAGCCGTTACCGCCGCCGCAATAGGTACATTTGTCTCTGAAGGTGGATCATTAAGGATTCTTAGAGGAGAGGTCCCTTGAGGATCCAAAGATAGGGTAAGGAAAGGATTGGTCCCAAATTCAGGGACAAAAGTTAGCATGGATATTTGGCCAAATGGTAATATTCTTTCTATTGTTAAATGTCTTGCAATGGCGTCTAATTCTTGTGAATTAACCAGCATCGTTTGATGTCTGATTAGGGTGCATCCCAAATCGACCATATAAAGAATTCATAAGTAGTTTAGCTATGTTACGCAGGGCTGGACGACCTTCCAATTGTGCCATTACCTTCATCTCGTTTAAACGTTCAATTAGGTCACGGAAGGTATTCTCCCCTCTTTTGAACTCAAAGGCTGCACCTATACTTATTAGCTCATACCCATTTTTTAGGGCAAAACGAAGCTCCTCGGAGAAAAAGAAGCCTTCAAAGGGTTGGCCCAAGGACTTGGATCCCACCGGAGGTCCCAAGGACGGCTGCGGCATAGTATGCAGCCGCAGGAGGGCCCGACGGTCCAAGACCGCCCGGAGGTACCCCCACCGTCCCCCTTGGCCCCAGGACGGGTCCTCGGGCCAGGGGTTGGGACCGTAGGTGGGGCTGGGTACCGGGGGGGGCCAAAAGAAGGCTTAATATAGAACCAGTGATGAACTGCCATGAAAAAGAAGCAAAGAGGTATTAGAAGGAATATGCCCAGCTATCTTAGTTTATCAACATTGAAGGGTGAAAGTGTGGGCGAACAAGAGATCTGAAAAGCTCCATGGAGTAGGCGCTTATAAAGATAGTAGGCTGTCCCTTAATGGTTTGAATGGTTACCATTAACCGATAGCGAATTACCAGTACGTTGACTAACTTAGCACAATCACGAAAAGAAAAAGATTGAGTGGATAACCGGAACCCTGTCCCAGCTTTACAACGTCGCACTGGACCAATGGGCGAGAGCAGTGGGGGTTAAATCCTCATAGATACTCTCAGGTATAGTCTTAACGCCGTTTTGCGTACCATCAAGAGTGCCAATCATTAAATCAAGGATAAGCCCGCATGGAGACATCTACCTTTAAGAGTAGGTTTTACCTAAGCATACTCCCTTGTTAATCGAAGGAACCTATTTTACCCAAAAAAGGGGCTACCCCGGCCTGACCCCTGGCCCGAGGACCCGTCCTGGGGCCAAGGGGGACCCCCTCCGTCCTTGGGACCTACGGTGGGCGGTGGACATAGGCAGTGATGAAACATGCAGTTGTTAGATGTTGTTTACTACTGGTCTTATTATAGGCTGATGGGTATTTGTCTAGATTTAAACCGAAACCACCTATAACCGCAAGAGGTAAAAATTCCTACAACCCTAACTAAATTATATCAATTGGACTTGTTAGGTTAAATTGATATAATTTGACTTAGAGGGGTATTTTATTTGGAAAAACGAAAGAGCATGCTAAGAGGTGGACCCGCTAGTTTTGTCAAGGCATAATATGATTGGGCCTATTATAGCCAAAAGTAGAATGATCCCCGCATAAATTAACCAAAGAGGGTAAACAGTATATAAACATACGCCTAATGAATGAATATTAGAGAAGGCCGCAAAGAGATTAGTCCATTGGAGGGCTGAAGGATCAGAGATGTGAGCAATGGATAATGTTGTTAGGTCAAACCAACTATAAAGAGTGTCACCTCTAAATAATGGTGAGCCGGTGAGGGTCCAAAGGAACGGCGTGCCGACAAGGAATGCAACAGGATATACTTTGCTGGCCTCTTCTCCTGAAGAGCTTAATTCAGCTAGCTTGATATCGAGCATCATTATTACGAATAGAAAGAGTATGGCTATAGCCCCTACGTATATGATGAGGTAACTCAGGGCTAGAAAGGTTAGTCCCAGAAGAGCTAGGTAAGCCGAGACGGTAATGAAGACAGCTATCAGGAAAAGCACAGCGAGGATGGGGTTTAGCGCGGTAAGAAGGGAGATAGCAAAAATCACTGCCACGAAAGGCAGTATCTCTAGTAGGAATACATTCATGAGTTTAGCTTGCGTTGCGGAATACTTACTTCTTAGGAATATGCAATTTATTTGGTAAGAGTAATAAAGGGGGAGATTAAAAATCAAACAAAAGGTTGTAGGGCAAGAGTCAAACAAGTAGCGCCGTACCTTATTGGAGTAAGAGGTTGTTATAATTTGTACCTAGCTACCTACAAAATCCCAAGAACCTATCACTCCAATTTTCTTGACCTATTAGGTCAACTGTCCAACCTGATCTCGTTGGACCGAAGGGAGGAGGGTTGGCCCTAGGTCTAGGGGCGGCCGAACTACCCCCTCCGTCCCCCTTGGCCCCAGGACCGAGGGGGTCCTCGGGCCAGGGGTTGGGACCGTAGGTGGCCTAAACAAAGCCCGTCCGAGCAGCGGTCCTCAAGGAACCAGTACTCCTAACTTGGGGTGTTTTATTAGGTTATCTAGTGGTAACAGGGTTAGAGCATATCTTATTAGCCCCTTAAGTACCTTTACTACTGTTGACTTACTTAGCCTATTAATACCATTCTTCTGGATATTAGCCCTATTACGGTAGATGGCCTACTATTTCCTTTGGTCTCAGTTATATCTGGACTATATTCACCTATGTATACGTTAGTATGGTTCTTCTTCCCGTTTAATTCAAGTGAAAACGTTCTACTCCCTATACCTATGGAAGATGCCTGTGTTATGGTTAGTCCCTCGTCTATCTGTTTATATAGGGCTCATTGGTAATCTTCCCATTTACCAAGAATACGAAGTATATGACCCCCCGGCCCGGAGGACCAAGGGCCCCCGGTCCTTGGGCCCGTAGGGGTCCTTAAAAGGTAGCCTAGACTTTACAAGGTCAACTATCTCCCTTGCTCTATTTGAACCAACTGAGCCAATTTGTCTCCCATTCCTATTCAATAGCCTGATACTCTCAATATGAGGGGTATGACCTTTGCCCTACGGGCCCAAGGACCGGGGGCCCTTGGTCCTCCGGGCCGGGGTTTTCGATGAAATCGTATACCTTGATAGCTCCTCGTTGGGATAAGGGTTGAATAATCTAGAATCATTCCCTATGGTCGTATTGAACTTCGTTGGTAAGATTGAGGTAGAATCTCGAAGAAGAAAGAGGTATGAACAACAGAGGGGTTGTGATAGAGATCGTTAAAAATGAAGAGGGAGAATGGGGAATTCAAGAGAAAGTCTACCAAGAAGAAGAATGGTTGTACGTAACCTTATATATTGAAACCATTGATCAAGTACTTGATAACTTGTAAAGACGCAACAGATGAAGACAGCCTGATACTTACCATGGGAGATGATTATCACGGGGTTGATTTCCCTTACAATCCTTTCTCCAGTGTCTCTAAATTTGTACCTAGAATACGCCCCAATCAAGAGAGAGGAGAAAATGACATCATATTGGAAAAAATAGGGCTCTTTAATGGGCATATTGGAAGATGACCAAGAAGGGAAGAGAGATCTAATTCAAAGTATACGAATCGTTTAAGGTTACCTAAGAAAAAGGGGGTTAATGTGGGGAGGGGTGACCGAATAAAATCAGTTGGTATTTGACTTTGGTGTAATAAGGTTAAAAAGGGGGGAATTTTTTATAAAGGTGTAGCATCAAAAGCTACGAGAAAACAGATAGTAAGAACCACAAGAGAAAAACCAAGAGGTAATAAGGAAGTCCAACACAGACGCATTAATTGGTCAAAACGAACACGGGGTAATGTAGCCCGAATCCAAATGAATAAGAAGAAAATTAAAGAGCATTTTACTCCTAGGACAAAAGACTGCAAGAAAGGGCTGGGTGACAACCCAAAAGGTAAAAGATAACCCCCAAAGAAAAATATGCAAGTGAGAGTACTCATAAGCAAGATAGAACCATATTCTGCTAGGAAAAAGAAGGCAAAGGGTAAAGCAGAGTGTTCTGTCATAAACCCCGCGACCAGTTCTGACTCCGACTCTGGAAGATCGAAGGGTGCTCTATTCGTTTCCGCGAGGATGATGATAAACCAAACTAAAGAAAGCGGTAATAAAGGTAATATTAGCCACACCCCCTGTTGAAATTCAACAATCTGAAGAAAGGATAGCGAACCTGTTATTGAAACAATTATAAGGATAACCATGGCAAGTGGGAGCTCATAGCTGACGAGTTGTGCCGAAGATCTTAATGATCCAAGGAAAGCGTATTTAGAGTTCGCTGACCAACCGGCAAGCAGGACGCCATAGATTCCTAAAGAGGAAACAGCCATGAGGAATAACACTCCTAGGCTGAGATCCGCTAGGGCTGTACCCTTGGCAAATGGAATCGCCGCCCAACCCATGAGGGCTAACGACAGGGTAATGAAGGGTGAAACTAGGAAGATTACCTTGTTAGCGTGGCTGGGAATTACAGCCTCCTTGAGCAGGAGTTTCAACCCATCAGCAAAAGGTTGGAGAGTACCGTAAAACCCCACAACATTGGGCCCTACCCTTCGTTGCATAGAAGCCATTACCTTTCGTTCAGCGAGAGTCATAAATGCAATACTCCCGAGCAAAGGCAGTAGAATTATGAAAGATTCTAGTAAGAAGAATAGCATGTGAAACAGATCGAGAAGATTAACTTCTAAGTAGGAAATAAGCCAATAAGTAAGGGGAATTTTGAATCCAAGAAATGGAGAAAGATACACCAGGTAGAGAGAGTGGAGGTTGTTAGCGTCGGGGGCCTCCTGCGGCTGCATACTATGCCGCAGCCGTCCTTGGGACCTACGGTGGGCGAGGACCAAGGTGGGAGGCAAAGTTTTGAACAGAGGAGTAGAGGTAAGGCAGGATTGGTTTATCATATTTATAAACGAAAATGTAGAACTGATAGACATAGGCTTGGAGAAACCTGCCTATGGCAGCCACCGAAACAGGTCGTCAGACAAGTCCAAAGGACTTGGGACAAGCAGCTCCTGGAGCCTACCACCTACCAAACTCCCATTTCTAAATCTTAAGGTGTGGATGGAGGTCAAGATTCGGTGTTAGGGAAAGTGTCCAATTTCTCATACCTGACGAGCTCTGCTTAATGTGTACTCTTTGGCATCGCCATAAGGAAGGATGACCTCTCCTTGAACAAACTGTTATGAACACCTCTCGGTCTCCTTTGTAGAACTCCGTCACTTCTCCTAGTTTCTTTCAAGTAGCAGGGTCGTTTTCAACAACAGTGATTTTTTCTTTACAGTTGAAGGCGAACCATGTTGTATCTGTTTTAAGCTCTCTTCCTTCTTTTAACTCTTCCAGGGATTCATTTTGGGTGTCTGTCTAACCTTAATTCGTGTCCGTGCTCATCCTCAAACCCATTACCTAAGGGTGTAATCTTGCTCTCTTCATCAATTCTTTCAATGCTGTACCCTTTTGCTTTAAAGTGCTTCTCTGTTTCTGTTGTATCTCTGGTCTAGGGTACCGTCAAAGAGCATGGTCTCACATCTTTTCAAGCTGCCATAAGGCTGTCTACGCCTCTCTCGATGTACTCAAAGTTAGCAAAGTCTTTTGGCTCTGCTCCTGCTGGTTGGTATCCTGCTTCGGTGTTAGGTAACATCCCACGGATGATAGGAAAAGGAAGAAGGAAGGTTTGCTTACGGTAATTCTTTGTTAACAACTGCCTGATGTCAGGCAAGCGTGCCATGATTTCATTCATCTTTATTTTGTTTAGGGAGGGGATGAACCATTCACACTCTCCTCCTTTGTTCCTTGTTCTAACATTGTGTTTAGTTCCTTCTCTATCTGCCTTGCTTTTACCTTTGCTTGTTCTAGCGACCCCTACGGGCCCAAGGACCGGGGGCCCTTGGTCCTCCGGGCCGGGGGTTCCTTCAAGGTTAGAGATACCTTCTCTGGTGTTAAGACCTGCGTTAAACTATCTATCTCATTGGTTATGAAGTCTGCGTTCTCAATCGGAAGCATGCCTTTTATGACTAGCCTTGGTCATTCTTTTTGCTTTAAGTCTTTGTAACCCATGATGATGGCGAGCTTCTTTTCTTGAAGAGACGGGCATACTGCATCTCACGGATGGTAATCTTGAACTTTGTGGTTAGGATGTCGTTCTGGAAGTTTCCTGATACCTTATTTGATGGTCTTGTTGGTTCCTCTTACTTGGTTACGGAATGGTGTGTTGTACATAGAGAGGTTAAAGGCAACCCTCCTCCCTTCGGCCCAACCCCTCTGCTGCAGACTACGGAGTAGCCTGTCTGGCAGAGGGCTCTGCCCTGGCCCGAGGACCCGTCCTGGGGCCAAGGGGACCGGGGGGTTGGAAGGGGGGGTCTCTTTTGACAGGTACGATATTCCTGCATTGATGTTAGGGAAGATGAAGTTTGCTTCTTCCATGATGCGTCTTATCCAACGGTAAAATGGTAGGTCTGATCTCTCAATAAGCTTACATCTCTGTCTCTGACAAGGGCATAAATCCCCATGTACGGTTGGTCATAAGCTCCCTATTGCGGTTTCGTCGACAAGGTTAATCCTTTGCTGGATTCTTCTAGGATGTCTATGGATGCTTTGTCGTCAGGTACCACTCACCGATGATGTTTCCCATGATGTTATGGAGGGGAATGTTACCAAGGAAGATAACAGGGACAAAGCCGAGGTTGTGTGCCTCATGTGCTTTACTTTCATCATTTCTTGGAGCTTTGTGATGAGCCCTTGTGTGATTATCTTGTCTCCCATTGTGCCCATCTGCATTTTCAAGGTAGAAGCTTCTTTTAGCCAGTAAATTCAGTGGTGAATTCTTTCATCATAAGGTAGTGGACATCGTCATGCTCTACCTGTGTTCATGCCACAGCATGTGTTTCATCTTCAAAGACCTTAGAAACTGCTGAGGAACCGTTAGAGGAAAGGAATGTTAAAGTGTAGGTCACCTGTCTTTGTCTTGTGTATCTCGATAATGCTGTAACCTTGCTTAGAGCAGTTCTTCTCGTTCTTAAGAGCAAAGGCATAGAATTGCATGGCTTCAACTATCTCCATAAGCTTCTTCTTTCTTTCTTATCGTCGTTTACGGCGTACCCTTGGCTTCAGATGAGCTTAAGAGCATGGTTGGCAATGATTTCCCGAGGTCTAGAAGCTTCTCGTTTGTTTTGCCATAAAGATGTCTTTAATCCCTTTTACAGTCATAGTTTCAGGTGCTTCATTCACGCCTTTGTCTTGATACTGTCTTCATAGTAAACTGTTTGATGCCAACGCATCCTCTTTGAAGCCGTAGTCCAACCCTGCTGTGTCATACCTTTGATGATTTAGGAGCCTTGAAATATGCTTCATGAGGCCTGTGTAAACACCACCATCAAGAATAGCAGGGAAGCCTAAGGAGATAATATCATACCGCATGTCGTCAACCCTTTTAAGCTCTTCTATCGTTTCAATGTCTGTTGCTGGTATGTCTATTACGTAATACGGTAGTTGGTGTAGTGGAGGAACTCTTCTTCTCAGGTTAAAACCTTCCTCATCTGGCCTATTTCTCTAACTTGAAATGGTTAAAAGGGAGCCTTTCGATGCAGTACTTGATGTATTCGTTTAGTGGTGACCATGGGTTGCCACTCTCGATGATGACCCTTTGCTCGGAACCACGCACACCTTTAAACACCAAGCTAACATCTACCGGCAAGAACTCATAGCGCTCGTTGAACCAAAGCACAGAATACTCATAGTTAGAACTCCCTGCAAGACCAGAAAGGTTATCCTGTTCCCGCGTTGGTTGCTCGCTCCATGAAAGGATACAAAGCAGTTTTTTGTTCTCATCGTGTAGTGTGTATGGTTGTACTTGACATACTGTTCTACACCAAGCTTTCTGAGCTTCTCTTCAACCTCTGTTCAGACACTGTTTCTTAGGTCGCCCCCCGGTCCCCTTGGCCCCAGGACGGGTCCTCGGGCCAGGGCAGAGCCCTCTGCCAGACAGGCTACTCCGTAGTCTGCAGCAGAGGGGTTGGGCCGAAGGGAGGAGGGTAGGACCAGAGTCGTCGTTGGTAAACTTACGGAGGATTATGACGCGTATAGGTAAGTCCAAGGCAAGTAAGTAAGCTATGAATAGAGCTGTGTTGAAGGTCTTACCACTCATCCGACCACCAATAAGCCTGAATCTCTTAACAGGAAGGTTCTTTATGTGTCTTGAGAGACTTGATAATCGTCTTATAGTAGTTGTATGCAGGGGTAAAGGTAAGCTCGTTCTTGATGTTATCCTTAGCTGAATGGGTTGTCATCTTCGCCTTCTAGGTTAAGGTTAATGCTGAGCTGTGCTTTCTTGCGTTCTAGTGTTGCCCTTCTGGTGGTTTGCGTGTTTGCTTTAGTACACTAAGAGGACCTTTGTGTTATCCTTGTCTTTAAGGATGTGTATCTCTAATGTTAGCTCTGCTAGCTGTTTTAAGCGTTCATATACTTCCTTTTTCTCTCCTTCAAGGGTTAATACCTGTTCATCAGTAATGTCAACCATCACATAGAGCTCTTGTAAGGAGACATGCGTTTAGGGATGAGTTCGTTGTTCTCTGTTATGAAGCAGTAGTCTTTGAACCTCTCTATCGCCTTGTTGATGTCATGCTTTTTTTATAGCTAGCATATGAGCCTCCTAAAGTTATGGAATTTATGGGTAACCACCCCCACACCCCCGGTTTTCGAGCGATATCATAGCCTTATCAGAGAGAGGATTTAAGTATATACGCTTAGCATGAATAATTATGTGCATTAACAATTTTGGTATAATCGCCAAAGACGTTTAGGATACTAGAGTTGCAGGTTATAATTAAGTACCAGATAGTTAGGGGGGGTATTTTATAAAAGAAAAGAAGACTATGTACCATAAAGGAGAAGAAATGCGATCATTATACAGAAGAGAGCCAAAGCTTCGGTGAGGGCGAAACCGAGCACAGCATAAGAGAAGAGTTGAGGACGAAGTGAAGGGTTTCTAGCTGTAGAAATGATAAGGGAAGCAAATACTATCCCAACTCCTACTCCAGCTCCAGCTATACCTATGGTTGCCAGTCCAGCACCGATGATTTTTGCAGAAGGTAGCATATAATTACAGAGACTTATAATCGCCAAAGACGTTTAGGATACTAGAGTTGCTTCGCCGAGCAGAGGTAGTTTACTCGCAGAAGGAAGAGGTGGTAGGATTTTTGAAGCACTTTTTTTGGTCTACCCCTCACCGTACGGTCCCACCCCTGGCCCGAGGACCCCCTCGGTCCTGGGGCCAAGGGGGACGGTGGGCCCCCCCTACGGGCCCAAGGACCGGGGGCCCTTGGTCCTCCGGGCCGGGGGTGGTACCGTAGGCCGGGCCTGCGGCTGCATACTATGCCGCAGCCGGCCCAAGGACCTACGGTTAGGTGGGGGGGCGAGGGCAAGACAAAACTACAATCACCCTAACAACTATAGTTTTAACCTAAGGTGTCAACCCTCCTACCACTTTTGACCTCAAGAGTTTACCCCCCTAATTTGCCTAGAAGGTTCATTTCCAATACCTCGATAATTTCACAAAAAGTAGTTATGAAATGATAAAGTGGAACTTATAGACCAAGGATTGGTCTCCGGATTCATTGAACTACAACCCTACCAACAAGATACTATGCCATCGTGGAAACCCCGCACCATACCGTGGCGGCTTTGCATTTGTAGCTACTAGACTAAGAGACTAATAAACACTAAGCAACTCTTTAGAATAGACTCAAATTAAAGAACGCCAGCGAGTCAGATGAACACAAGACAAGGGTACTCTCCGTTTCTGATTACCCGGAGTTTTAGTTGGGGTAAAGGAGGAGTAGTTTTTTGGTAAAGGGTTGGCCCAAGGACTTGGATCCCACCTCACCTCTGGTCCCAACCCCTCTGCTGCAGACTACGGAGTAGCCTGTCTGGCAGAGGGCTCTGCCCTGGCCCGAGGACCCCCTCGGTCCTGGGGCCAAGGGGGACGGGGGGGGGGGGGTATTTTGAGAAGTTGAAGATTAACCGTGAAGAGAAATAGCATCATTAAGGTAAGAACATGTAAGTAGGACAAATACGTAAGCTTGAATAAAGGCAACACCAATCTCCAGGCCAAATAGAAGACTTAAAGCAATAAGAGGTAGAGGAGCCAAAAGTAAACCCATCAGGGAACCTGTTATAAATTTCCATGAAAAGGATGCCATTAGATGTAGAAGAATATGACCCGCTAACATGTTTGCGCTGAGACGGACACCTAAAGAGAAAGCACGAGCTACATAAGAGACACTCTCGATTAAGACTATAAGAGGAACCAAAGCTAAAGGAGTACCTCCTGGAACAAAAAGAGAAAGGAAGTGTAACCCATGTAGTTTAATACCAAGGAGGGTTACCCCCAGTACTATAGTAGAGCTAAGACCTAGGGTTAAAGCAAGATGGGCCGTCGCGCAGAAAGAGTATGGGATGAGACCTAGTAAATTAGTAAATAGGATAAATAGGAACAAGCTGTAGATCGCAGGAAAAAAAACGGAGCGTGCGGCTCCTAATTGGGAGTTGACCAGGTTGTGTACAAAGCCAAATAGGGCTTCCTGGGCCAGGGCCCATGCATTTCTCCGGCCTACCCCCTCTGCCATACTAGTTAGTATCATCAGACACAATATGAGGGCTAACACCACTAGGAGGTAGAAGACTATGTTAGTCAGCCCGATTTGTATATACCCGAACAGTGGCCCTTCCATTGCTATAAAATTGATAATCTCAAACTGCTCTAGAGGGTTATAAATTTGGATTATATGCGTCATTGCTAGAGAGACTACTCTTTGGAATATCCTTATTTCCAGGTTTCGGATACTAATCTAAATTCAGTCTTATAAGAATCAGTTTAACTTCTAGAGCGACCTAACCGAACCTTACTTATTTATTTATTGGTTTCACCAAAAGACTTATCGGGCTTATACAGTGGCTGAGTTTATTCTATATAATACTCGTATCTTTATGTTGAACTTATTTTTAGAGGAGGATTGAGTATGAAAGTACAGGTGGCCTCGGACGTGTAATAATTGGTACTGTTAGCGAATGAGAAAGACCTAAGTATTTCAATATAACAAACCATTCTGTCGATCATTACTTCGAAAAAATACCCCCTTTTTTATACAAGGGTCCAAAGTCCAACCAAGGAGAGAAGGAGAGGGCCACCTACGGTCCCAGGACGGTGGGCCCCCCCTACGGGCCCAAGGACCGGGGGCCCTTGGTCCTCCGGGCCGGGGGTGGTACCTCCGGCCGGGCGGCCGTAGGACCCAGGGCCCTCGGTCCTGGGGCCAAGGGGTGGGTTGTACAGGGGGAGGGTCATTTTACCAATAAATCATCGGTTGATGGAGAGATCTAAACCCCTCCCCTCGTACAATTCAAAGATTTGTTCTCTTGTCAGGTTTCCTGGGTAACCCTTACATTTGGTCACAATTTGACCTTCTGGCGTTTGAAACCAATAGATTTTAGGAGCTACAAAGTATCCCTCACTTATGATGTGCTCTAGTTTTAATAGCCCCAGCTTGGCCGGGTCAATCAGGTGCTCAGGCATACGCCCGTTAACTACCAGAGAATCAGTGTCTGAGTAATAAACTTCTAATCCGGCCGCCATGGCCTGAAGTTTTAGGTCATTAATTATCATTCTAGAGTAAGCCGTTACAGCGGCAGCAATTGGGACATTAGTTTCCATTGGCCGGGAATCTATTAGTTTCCTTGTTCCTTTCACTTGTTCTCCCAAGGGTAATTGAGGCAGATAACTTACTAAATAAAGTGCCCCGATCTTAATAGAGGACTTGACTTGACAAACACCAACCAGGGAATTTAGGGCTTCGAGGCTCATAAAGGTCGAGATTTCCTCGTCTACGTGCATGCCGAATCTTCCGTACATAGAATTCATCATTAATTTGGCTATATTTCGGAGAACTGGCTGTTTATTCTCCTGGGCCTCCACTTTCATGGCATTTAATCTCTCAATTAAGGTTCGGAAGGTATTCTCTCCTCGCTTGAAGCTCCAGGCCTGTTTGATGTCCAGGAGGGTGTATCCATTGGCCAAGGCAAACCTAAGTTCTTCGGAGAAAAAACAATCCCTCAAATATCCCCACGGGGCATACCAGGCGCCCTTGATACTTGATTGGTAGCAGGCCAATGTATTGCGTCTCAGGGGCCTGAACCCGGGCCCAAAGATATCCAAAGAATTCTCTTCCCTCAAACTGATCCATAGTCAAGGAAACCAAGGTAGGCTGCCCCACCGGCATTGGACGGCACATGGCCGTTGGATAGAGGGAATTCACATCGTAATAAAATCCTTGACCCTCAAGGTGTGGCTTATAGACGTCAACAATTCCACCATGGTAAGCCGCCCGAAAGTGATTATCTAAAGACTTGGACAAGTCTTGTACTCCTAGACCATCAGAGTGGAGAAGGGGCAGTTGGTGTTGCTTCCAGGCCTTAAAGGCCACACCGGGGATGGAAAGGTTGGTAATTGGGTTAAGCTGAAATTGATTATGGAGTCCCAGAAAGAAGGCCGAGATGACCTGATGGAGGCAAACACAATCCGAATGAAGGTACTTTCGGGCTATTTCCATGAAGGACCAGGTGTTACCTGTTTTAGCAAACATTTCCTCCCATTCTTCCCGGCTTGTCCGCTTAGGTTCGAAGAACTTATAGGCGGGAAGGGGCCCTACATATTCCATTGTCTCTTCTAAGGTGTTAAGGAGGAAATAGTGAGGAAAATGATCCTTCTGTTGCCCCACCCTAAAATCACTGGCTAATTTAGCCAGGGCACCAGGGAGCAGTTTGAAGCTATCTTTGACAGTAAGAAGGCGGGTATTGTTACCTTTAATTTTCTGAGTCACCTCCAGGGAGATAATTTGACCATTTCGTACAATTGGAGAGAACTTAAGGCCAGATTCATGATGGCTCAAAAGGGGGGCAAGGGAAAGGATTGAGTCGTACCCTGACCAATTATGGAAGTACACGGTACTTCCGGGGGCCCCATTTATGAGGGAGAGCCAAAAGGCTCGAAGCATAGCTTCAGGACTAGTGAAGTTGGGCAGCTCAAACCTTGCACCAAATTCCCCTTGGGCATTGCGCCCATACCACTCCGCCATAAAAGGCGTCTGGGGTCCACCATGACCCTGAAGGGTCTCAAGGTCGGCAGTTACCACTGTCTCTAGAGGTAGGACTCCTTCAAATGGAAGGGCCGCCCCCTTCGGCCCAACCCTCTGCCGCAGACTACGGAGTAGCCTGTCTGGCAGAGGGCAAGGACGGAGGGCCCTTGGTCCTACGGCCGGGGCGGCCCGGAGGACCCCCCCGGTCCTTGGGCCCGTAGGGGGGAACCATTGGTTCCCTCATTTCCATCGCCGCCTTTGTCATTCTCGTCAGGTTCAATAAATGGAGGTACTGCCGGGGCCGAAGAAAGTGGAGTGTTAGCCTTAAGAAGCTCAAGGATCTGGGCCTGTCCTTCAGATAGACCTTGTATTAGGGTTCCTTGCTGAGTAACACTACCCCTACTTTGACCTTCCCTTCTAATGTTGATCCTTTTGTTAACCTTTCTTCTATGGAAAATCCCCAACTTACTCGTTTAGAAAACAAACTTGAGAGAATAGCCAACAATTTAACTCGACAAACTAGACAATCAGTAGGTTATGAACGGTTAGCCGAAACTCTAGCCTTAGGACTCGAAAGAATTATAAATCCAATACCTTTAACTACCACTACTCCTTCTCCTATTTCCCAACCCTCTCCTGTCAATAATCACGCCCCCTTCGGCCCAACCCTCTGCCGCAGACTACGGAGTAGCCTGTCTGGCAGAGGGCAAGGACGGAGGGCCCTTGGTCCTACGGCCGGGGCGGCCCGGAGGACCCCCCCGGTCCTTGGGCCCGTAGGGAGGTGATACAAATCTTAGCCCAACAAGGTAAAATACTAGAAACCATGGTTTCAACTGTTGCCAATCAAGGTAAAAACTTTGATAGTTTAGTTTCTATGGTTAAACAACAAGAGCAAACCATTGGGACCTTGACTTCTTCAGTTCAAACATTAGCACAAGGGCAACAGGCAATTCTTGAGCTACTTGCAAGAGTCTTACCTCCTGTGCCTCAACCACCAGCAACTCCTACTCAAACTGAGGAAGGAAATGGAACTCCTTCAACTCCATCAACACCTTCAACACCTTCAACACCTTCAGTATCCAATGGGCAGCCCTCAACTCCCCCGCAATAATCACGCCCCCTTCGGCCCAACCCTCTGCCGCAGACTACGGAGTAGCCTGTCTGGCAGAGGGCAAGGACGGAGGGCCCTTGGTCCTACGGCCGGGGCGGCCCGGAGGACCCCCCCGGTCCTTGGGCCCGTAGGGGGTGACAGAAAAGAAGAGCAAAGATACAGGCAATACACAATGGTTTTAGACACGAGGTCTATACTAGATTGGGGCACTTGGAAGGGAAGATAGATAAGATAGAAACGGATCTAGAGTTTATTAAGAAAAAGATTGATTGAAAAAGGAGATAAGTAATGAAAGATGACAACAAAAAAGGAATTGTTTTCCTAGATGCGAACAATGTTTCCCCCGTTGTAACTGCAGTTGCCATTCTGTTCTTCTGTGTTAAACTAAAACCATTTGAATTAATACAGGAAATAAAGGGAGAATGTTTTATGAGAACCCTCGGTCCCTCCCCACCGTAGCTCCCAGGACCTCCCCGGCCCGGAGGACCAAGGGCCCCCGGTCCTTGGGCCCGTAGGGGGTCCTCGGGCCGGCTGCGGCATAGTATGCAGCCGCAGGGGTTGGGACCTAGGTGGGGTGTCCTAGAGAGGTCAAATGTCAAATCAATTTAATTGGAAATGTCTCCGTAGGAGTATTCCCAAATCGGAACCTACTTCCTTCCCTGATTAAGCCCTAACCCGTGTCACTAGTTAATCCTTCCCAAGCACATTTATTACAGTTTACTTTCATTTCTTTAAATACGTCTTTATTTTTCACTGCTAGGCTGGTTTTTGTCTCACATTTTAGACGAGAATGATTTTCTAAAAGACCTAAAAGGTGATAAAGACGCTCACCAACACGTAGCCGACCTCTGACCCTTGCCAGGATCGAACTGGCGTTTAGGCAGTGAAGTTGCCTTGTAATTACCACTATACGAAAGGGCCTTAAGAGAGGATACATCTAAGGGGAGAATTGTTTTATTAAGAAGAGATTGGTAATACCGAGAAATGATGGAAAGGAGCGGAGAAGAAACAAGCCACTCAAGAGTTGGAACAGCAAGAGTAGGAGAAACAGGGACGTTACTTTCGTAAGAACTGAACCACTTACCAAGGATTAGGGGCAACCTGAACAGAAGAAGTTCACTGATCGTATAAATATACAAGAAAAGGAAGGTAGAAACAAGAGATATCATAGAACCCGAAGTAGGCCGCCAAATTCCATTCATGCCACGGGCTGCCTCATTCGGGCCAAGACGTAGTACCGTTCTCCTTTCCAGGAGTTTCGACCAGGTCTTACCCCTCCGCCAGTCACCACAGCTGGACTTCTACTAAAAATTCCACAAACAGGCTGGTCTATACTTTGCGCTGGGGAGGCTATAATGATGCTTAGTATTATATACCAATGAACTCGTAGAAAGGAACTACATTATGGGATACAAACCAACATCGTATGATGATGCTTTAGCTCACACAAGAGAGGCCCCTACGGGCCCAAGGACCGGGGGGGTCCTCCGGGCCGCCCCGGCCGTAGGACCAAGGGCCCTCCGTCCTTGCCCTCTGCCAGACAGGCTACTCCGTAGTCTGCGGCAGAGGGTTGGGCCGAAGGGGGGGGTCCTAATTGGAAGGCTAAATCAATGTATCTCGTCATATAAGGAGTCAAAGCATACATGTCACCATCTCAAGTGTGATCATTATGTTTTACAAGCTTAATTTTATCGTCTTCTGCTTTTAGATCATATGCTATCATTTTCAACTGCATCAATGTCTTTGCGCAACTTTGTGAATACCCACCATTCCTTTAGGAATAATATCATTATACCATGAAACACGGTGTTCTATCACAATTTGGGTAAATCCACTGGCATAGAACCACAGTTTAGCCTGTCTTCTTGCTTCTGTGTTAAGTAAAGATATAAAGCCTTGATCAGCATGATCAACATAGCAAACCAGCTCTTTTATCTTAAATGTGTCCTTTCACTGCTGGAAAAACCTTAGAATTTGTTGGGCTAATTTAATGCTTTCCAAGTACACATCATCTTTGTTACTATGATTAGTATTCAGCTTCCTTTCAAATATGCATTGGCTCAAGGGCCCATAGGCCAGCTGTCATAGCAGAACTCACATGGCCTACATCAACACCAACTGTAAACTCAGTCTTGATCTTATGCACAGTTTCAGCAAAAAACCATTCCTCATATGCACCAGGCAAACCATAGTAAACTGTCCTTGCTCTTAGCGGATTATTAACCCTCACATGTCCAAAATAGTCTCTCTGTGCCTGCCCCCTTCGGCCCAACCCTCTGCCGCAGACTACGGAGTAGCCTGTCTGGCAGAGGGCAAGGACGGAGGGCCCTTGGTCCTACGGCCGGGGCGGCCCGGAGGACCCCCCCGGTCCTTGGGCCCGTAGGGTGGCAGCAAAGTGTTAACATCTCAGCGCATATAATGGTAAGCGTCTTTTCCCACCTCTACTCCCATCATTCATTGCCCAATATGCTAAGGCTCTAGGGGTTAACAATTCAGTAATGTAAGAGGGAATAATTTTGTTGACTCCGTCTGGGTAGAAGAGGGAATGGTACTCATTAAATAAAGGGAGAGTTAAGGTATTAAACTGAATACTCTGATAGATTTTACCTGTTCTAGCATCTACACGAAGTTAGGGATCTTAGGTGGAGAGCCGCAGTAAGGCTCGAATAAATTGTAAAGATGCAAATGATATTGCTCGTTAATTAAGCCCTGGCGAAATTTCAGTCTAATATTACTGTTGATACATTGCTTCTCAGCGTGCAGATCACCCAGGAATAATCCTACTAACACATCTTTGAGTACGGGAGATAAAGGAGGATAAGGCGTCCCAGTTTGAACCCACCGTAGCAATGGGTTTGCCCAAGAATGGGTTATTGCCTTAGCAATAGTAAATTTAGGTAACAGATAGAACATTTGATGAATAGACAATTCTGTTTTATTTCCAGGTTTCGTATACTAATAAAGATTTGAATCTAAGAAGAATAAGTGGAACTGATGGACACGTCTTGGTAGAATTGTCAAGAAGATCCTATATAAACTCTCTCTCTCTCTATTTTATTGGATGTAAGGATAGGAACTACTTTGGTTTTTATCAGATTGTGGGGCCAGAGTAGGGGTTAACATTTTAACTTACTAAGTAGGGGGGTATTTTAGTGAATTTAACTGATTTTATACAACATAGAGGAATGGAAGTAAGGACGAATAATAGATAGAAAGAGGGGCATAGAATGTTTCTTGATGTAAATACGAGGTTTGTTCCTGTATATTTGAATTGTTACATCTAATCGATACCGAAGGATAAGCACATTGACCAATTTGGCAGTATCCTGCAGTGTAAAAGAGTCAGTCGCAAGGCGAAATCCTTCTACCGCCTTAGTACCATCTCCCATACTCCAGTGTGCCAGTGCAACAGGGGTTAATAGTTCATAGATATTGTCAGGAACTCTCTTTACACCGCCTATATACCACTGTTTGTGTATTTGGGTAAAACATGCATAGGCCCTTGTTTTAAACCGCAGAGCAAAGTATAAATTACCCTGTCGAGTACCTGATTCCAAAAGAGGCATAGATTGACAGTAATGATTAAAAGGTTGAAGACGAACAGAAAATAAGGTCAATGTAGGAACCCCTGACTAAACTCCAATCGAGCATTCTTGCAACGTTTTTGGATACACGCGTCCGAGAGCATGAGTCCCACTAGCACCATAAAATGAAAAGGAGGTATTTGAGTTACGTTACGTTGATAACTATTAAAGCTAAAGCCCACTGTAGATCCAAGGTTGGTCCCCCAACATATGAGAGCCTTGCAGCTAGAATTTGGAAGGATGAGTTTCTTCATAGTTGAAATTTAAGTAAGATACATTTATTTCCAGGTTTCTGATACTAATTAAGAGGCTTGGCCCTAATGAGGGGGGCAAAATAAAGTAAATAAAACAAATAATAAGTAATTAAATTGGGATTTAGGATCAGAGGGGTTCGAACCCTCAACCACTGCGTTATCAACACAGCACTCTAACCGACTGAGCTATGACCCTAATCTAGAAGAAGCTACCAGCAGAGGGGAGGTAACAATAGAAATCAAATAATAGAAACAATCAGAATAATCAATTGTCAAATACATACATTTTACTTTTGGCATTGGCTCTCAATCTTGATTTGATAAAAAGTAAAGAATTAAACTAATCATGGGCTAGACTTAACGGTAGCCAGAACAATATAACCAAACACTTAGGATTTAACCATCTTATCTTCCCTCTTCTTGTGCACCTTTTGCCAAACACCTAGTTCTTTATATCTTTTTTATAAGAACAAGGGCAAAAGCGTGAATAGAACAAACCCAACTAAGTATTAAAGTAAATAATATATAATAGGAGATTTTGCGATTCACTTTTTGATGGAATTTGTCATACAGAACTCACCTCTATTCTTTCCATCTTCTCCATTTAAAAGGAATTTGCCCTTCCAAGTTTATTCTCCCGTAGGTCTGTAGGTATCTCTAGTATAGTATAGTATAGTATAGTATAGTATAGTATAGTATACGCCTTCTGGGTCTAGTACAGTAGGGGTCTAGAGAATCCTTGTGAGCAGCTATGGTAGGTGTAGTAGGAAGGATCGTACAACGAGTTTCATCAAGACCGAGGGCCCTTGGGCCTGCTGCGGCATACGTATGCAGCCGCAGCCCCGGCCTACGGTACCACCCCCGGCCCTAGGGGGGGCCCACCGTCCCCCTTGGCCCCAGGACCGGCCCGGAGGACCAAGGGCCCCCGGTCCTTGGGCCCGTAGGGGGTCCTCGGGCCGGCTGCGGCATAGTATGCAGCCGCAGGGGGTGGGACCGACGGTGAGGGGAAGAAAGACAGGGTTACCTTTCAAAGAAGGTACAATACCCTTATCGACACTACTGCATGAGGGGGGGTATTTTGAAATGAAGTAAGCCAAAGCAGATAAGATTCAAGAGGGACCGCCTCGATACAGATTGGCATGAAGCCGTGTAGGACACCGCAAAGTTCTCGACAAGATCCATAAAAGACACCTTCACGGTTTAGGATAACTGAGGTTTGATTCAACCTTCCGGGGATTGCATCAAGGGTGATACCAAGGGAAGGAACTCCAAAGGAATGTATTACATCCCTCGCCGTTACGATCAGGCGTATGTGCGTATCTACAGGCAAGACAACCCTGTTATCGACCTCCAATAAGCGCAGTTGCCCCGGTTCGAGTTCTGATTCAGGGATAAGGTACGAGTCGAACTCTATAGCTTCACCTGTGTCATTAACATAATCACTATACTCATACGACCAGAACCATTGGTTACCTATAGCCTTAACTGTGATGACCGGGTCTATCACCTCGTCTAAAAGATACAGGAGCTTGAAACTAGGGAAAGCAATAGCAATCAGCACGAGTGCTGGCGTTATAGTCCAAATAAGCTCAATAAGCGTCAACCTCTCTTCCTAGCAGTGCAATAGGATTGAGAGGTCGGACTATTTCTTCATGCCTTACTAATAAGCATGTTCCACGTATAGTCTCTGAGGATCCCTCAGCTAAAGGTTTCCTGCTGATAGTCACTATAACATTTGCCTATGTTACTCCCTGGTTAACAGGTAAGTTGACTTATGTAGTGATGTTCCAGCATACAGTGGAATGCACAGGGCAGCAGATTATTTCATTGTCTGTAAGGGGCCAATAATATACTGGTTATAGTGTGATCGGCCAATCAGTTTGAAGTATGCTGTAGTGTCAATAACATTAACACCACTTGGCACAGCATTACTGTAGTAGAAGCTTAGTTCGCCTTTGTACAGTAACTTAGGATCAGCTAAGTACCGATCAAACGCTTGAGATCGGTTAGCTACTCGCCATATGAATCGTGATGTATCAGCTTTGGACTTGAATGTAACCCATACATCGTGTTTGATATCATGCATTACCATTGCCACTTTAGCACCTTTGGGGTTGTTAGATCCCCATTGAGTGTTAGTAGCCACAACGTAATTAGGTTCTTGACAAAGAAGAATGTACCTTGTGTAGTAGCCACTGGTTTTGCTATATTAACGTACCGTTCAATGTACTTAAACTCAACTTTGTTATCCAGGGCCTTAGCTGCCTGAGCAGGACTAAGGTAGGTATCATGTACCGTTTCCTTATCCTGGTGTAATGCATGAATCCCATCTGGAAGACTATCAATGTCCACGTCCTGAATAGTCATTGGTATTAAGTGTTGGGCCTAATGGTCGTGGTGCCACTGTAGCTCCTTCTTCCCGTATTGAAACGGCAAAACCGAATGCAGGGCTCCAAACTGTAGTATCATTATTCAGATGTGCTATCAATGTGTTGTAGCCTATTCCTAGCTGGTTTGCTAATCTACCTTTGAAGAGCGAGTTGGCTACTTGTCTAGTTACATTTGTGATTGCATCAGGTAGTGGTTACTATGATGTTAGCTTCGGATGGTTTGGCCACATTCTTAGGAGTCCATTGAGTTAGGAACTTCACGTTATCCCTGTTAACAGTAGGCTTTAATGCAGTGATTGTAGCCTGTTCCTGAACACGAATCATCCATCTAGTACAGTTGATGAGAATGTCTATCTCATTGACGCTAAGCACGTAGTCCTGGTGTTTTATAGCGAACTCATGTAACAGGTTTACTTCCGTTACTACTACACCAAACGTAATATTGGCCCACCCTCCTGCTCGTTTGACAAAGCTATTAAAATCATTAAGCCGTGAGCCCATTCGTATGAGCTTAGAGTACTCCGATCTGTATTGCTTTATTCGATTAGAGAAAGCTAAAGTGGATCCTACGTAGAATGTATTCAAGTGATTACACATTAGAAGGTACACACCTGCGTAAGGCATTAGGTCAGGATGGTTGAACAAGGATGCCATACTTTGACTGTGATGGGCTACAGTTTTGGGGTCACCTTGAGAGGTGTCATTATACACAGCAAGTGATGGTTTAGGGTCTTTCGTAATCAGATGTTGAAGTCGCTCATTACTCTGTAGATAGTCTAGTAAAGGGCTATTCGTACCCTTAAGGTACTCAAACATAGCTAACACTACGTTACGACCAATTGTCATTGCTTTACTCTCATGCCATGGGATTGGCTGCACAGAGGAATCGGATGGCACCTTATCCGTAATGCTCTTCACGGGTATAGAAGACTGAGTAGCACTATGAGGACTAGAAGTCAAGTAGTGACGACCCTGAGTCCAATGAGGAGAACAGACAGGTTTCTGCTGCCCTGAGGGCCCTTTCAAACCATGGTTATGGTATTTGTGCACGATCTGGTTATGGTAGCTATTGAACTTCCGGATCGTTGAGCTTAGCATCCAGGCAACCCCTAGCAGGATAACTATGAGGTAGAACATGATCTGATCGTGCAACTCTATGATGCCCTCGAACGAAGGTGATCCCCCGTCTTGAAACCCTAATTGCCATGGATGAGGTGCATCATTGCTTGCTACTTTAACCGTAAGAATGGTATTGAATAGGAATCTTAGCATATTAGTCAATCTAGATTTATGAGCCCTTAGATGTAGAGAGAAAGAAACGAAGCGAGATGAACCTCGCGGTTTGAATGGTAAGGGGGGGATTGTACCAACAAGAAGTAGAAGTACCCATTGATTGAGTCCAGACCCCTCTGCTGCAGACTACGGAGTAGCCTGTCTGGCAGAGGGCAGGAGTGAGTGAAAAAGGAGGAAGGAGAAAACCGAGAGAATCTCAAATTAAGTAACCTCAGGGAATAGAGCAGAATAGACTTTCTTTATTAAGTAGTAAGCACCTCTGTAGAACTCAAGAACAGAAAGGTAGATAGGAGCTGAGTAAAGGGTTGTAAACACAAGCAGAACAGAAGAAGAGGGGGGGGAATTTTTATGAAGAAGAAGAAGAAGAAATAGGAAGTTCAGAGAAATGATGAAACGGAGCGGGCGAAGAAAGTAGCCACTCTAAAGTAGGCGAAGATTCAGTAGTAGAAAGAGGAATATTGGGTTCAAAAAAGGCAGGAACATACCAAGGATTGGCTTGCACTTGTAATGAAGATGTTAGCTGATCGTAGAGAATATACAGGAAAAGGAAGGTAGAAACAAGAGATACGACAGAGCCAAAAGACGCTACTTCATTCCAGCCTGCGTAGGCGTCTGGATAGTCAGGGATTCTTCGTGGTTGCCCTGCGAGTCCCATAAAGTGGAAAGGTATGAAAGTGAGATTAACTCCAAGAGTGAAAGACCAGAAGTGTACTTGGGCGAGAACCTCGTTGTAAGGTTTGCCGAGTACCTTAGGCCCCCAGAAGTACCAGGCAGCAAAAATAGCATAAACGGCTCCCATAGAAAGAACCAGGTGGAAGTGGGCTACCACATACATAGTATCATGCAGTGCAATGTCAAGAGACGCGTTGGCTAATATAATTCCCGATAAGCCGCCGATTGTAAACAGAAAAATGAAACCAAGAGCAAAGACCATTGGAGTGGTCAATCGAATTGTACCCCCGAATAGAGTAGCTAACCAAGAGAAGATTTTAATCCCCGTGGGTACAGCAATGATCATCGTCGAAGCTGTGAAATAGGCTCTAGTATCTGTGTCGAGCCCTACAGCATAAAGATGATGCAATTAGTTTAAACTAACTGAGGACTATGCCTTATTCTTTTGAGTTTACCTTAGCATATTTGTAACCATAGTTAAGTACACCTTATCAGGGTTCCGTTCCGTTGGAAATCCGCCAATTCCGCTGCCGTCCCACCTTTGGCCCAAGGAGTGGAGGGGTCCCCCTTGGCCCCAGGACCGAGGGCGTCCTCGGGCCGGGGGTCCAGGCCGCCCGGAGGTACCCCCCCTTGGCCCCAGGACGGAGGGCGTCCTCGGCCAGGGGTCCGTCCTTGGGACCGTAGGTGGGGAGCCGAGGGCTGTCATTAAGCAGAGTATCTGGCTTTGCCTGACAAGATAAGAGAAGGGCTAAACCTCATCGTTAGAAAGGGCCGACAAAGCCGGAGGGTAATTAAAAGGGATATTTATTAACCTCTTTGGCTAACTCTTGGATTTTGTTGAATCCTTCCTTCGTAAGGTGATCACCTTTCACCATGAGATGCCATACCTCAGACCATTTTTCAAAGGAATTAGTTTTGTAGTCTTTAGAGGGAATTTATTCAAATAATCTAAGATAATAGTTAGACCTCTGAAAGAGTCCGTAGAGTATCTGTAAACCTGGTTGGTTTTACTTCTAAGTGCAACATGACCATTATTGAAAAGAGTAATTATCTCCTCTATCCATTCTTTAGAGAATTGCTGATCTAAAATAAATCTAAGCTTAGTCCTGAATCCTATTTTCTGTGCAGGTCTCTTAGTTATATGGACATTAAAGCACCCTTCCGCGTCTGTGAAGCCAGCTAACCAAGCCGAGTTTAAAGATAGTTTTACGGCGTTTTGCAACGAGATAATAGGGATATTACCTTTCTTACTATTATATACTGCGAGCCACACTTTCAACTGATCAATCCGTTTAGGCAAAACTAAATTTCCATTAAATAAATGGATCAATAAAGCTATGTGATTAGAATCCCATACTGCGTATCTTCCGTGCTGTCTGTCAGGGTACACATTTACCATACCAAAACCTAAAACCTCTTGAATATGATAAAGTACTCCAACATCCTTTGACCTATCACGAAAGAGAGTTTACCTTTTGACTCTAAAATTGCTCCATCACCCTCTGTAAACCCTATAAACCATTGAAGCCACCCTGGATCTATATACTTATGGTGTTTCCAAAAAGAGGTAAAATCAAAAGAACCTTCGCATGTAGTCTCTGAGGATCCTACTAAGGATGCTGATTCCTTTTGGTTTCCTGCTGATTGGGTATAGCTAGTAAGATTGTTACTAAAAAGAGGAGTTAATTGAATTACTCTATTAGTACCTTAAAAACACTAAACCTTTCCAGCATATAGCGAAGTTTATTACCATTACTTCACAGCAATGGAGTCCCACCTGATGAGACCAAACAATAAAACCTAGTATACCAATACTTAGTATGGCATAGCAACCTTATCGTAACTCTAAGTTAGAAGAACTGAACTGAAGAAAGGTAGCTCGACGTGGTGTCAAAGATAGGGCGCAAAACAGGCCTAGGTAGATCGGAAGCTGTTCATACCCTCTTTAATTGCCTTAAATTGGGCAAGACCCTATCGAGTAAGGTGTAGGCCAGAATTGATAATAGACAGAGCCTCCTCGGCGTCCACAAATCCTGAGACCCATTCAGGTGTAAAGTTTGTCCCGAGGGTGTTGAATACGCCCTTGATTGATTGTAAAACGTCGAGCTGCCTTATCTTCAGTAAGAAGAGAGTTCGTCTTTAGATAAAGTTGTAATAAGGCTGGACTATATCTTCCGCCTCCGCCTCATCCGGTTTAAGAGGTTGCGTTGCGTATAGTCTCTGAGGATCCTACTAGCTTTCAAGCTTTGGTTTCCTGCTGATTGCCCAATCCCTTGGATTGTCCCGACTTCAAAGAGAAGCTCGGACCAAGCCTCCCTTCGGCCCAACCCCTCTGCTGCAGACTACGGAGTAGCCTGTCTGGCAGAGGGCTCTGCCCTGGCCCGAGGACCCCCTCGGTCCTGGGGTTGGGACCTAGGTGGGGGCTCTAAGGGTTTCCAGCATATAGCAACGTTCAAAAGAGCGTTAACTCTTAAGGGCCTAAATAGACCATGCCAAGGTATCCAAAGACTGGTTTACCTGCAAAGGCAGATATAACATGGCTCACGATGCCGAAGCCTGGGATGATTAAAATATAACAATTTACCATTAATACTAATGGTGTTGGACTATATCTTTATCTGAACTTAATAATGGTTTGATAAATAGTTATTACTTACGATTTAATTAGTTAATAGAACTAATCTCAATCGTTTTGAGATTTAATCGAAACAGAGGTTCTTCTGGAATTCATATTAGATTTTATTTGTAATAACAATTTTAATCCAGACTCTGTTAAATGTTGCTTAGTATTAAATAACTCACAAGCTCGTTTTAAATCTAAATAATCATGTTTTTTAATACCATATAAAGGATGGTTGACAAAGACTGAAAATAATAGATTTTTAATTTCAGATTTTCGTTTAATGTTGTATACCCAAAATTTATGTGTTTTATTATAAGACCAAGTACCTTTAAATTGTGAAGCAATAAGCTCTAAAGTTTTTCTATGTTTCTGAGTCCAACTAATGTTCAAAGTAACTTGAACTCCTAATTTTGATTTTGGGGAATTACCAAGGCCAATAAAAAATGAACCATCACCTTCAGTAAAACCTGCTAACCAATTTAAATCAATTTTAGGATTTAAAGGTTCAACGATCACTTTATTTTTAACAAAACCCTCTTTATTAAGACGATTAATCCATTTTACATAAGCTTCATATTTGAATTCTGTTCTTAATCTACCATTAATTAAATTAGCCAAAATCGTTAGATTCGGGATATCCTCAATGACAAAATGAACCATTTTCTCTGAATGCTGCCATCGTACCTTACCAAAACCTAACCAATAATTTAAAGCATAAATCAAGGGTGCATTTTTCGTAGATTGACTAATATAAAATGATAGCGTTTTATCTTTTTCATTAGGAAAAGAACCATCTGCTTCGATTAATCCAGTTAACCAATTTAACCATTGTTCAGATAATCCACGTTTAGTCTCTGAGGATCCCTCTCCCCTTAGGGTTTGGTTTCCTGCTGATTGTCCAAATCTACTGATTGTTACTGAGAAATTTGCCAGTACAATAGAATCTGAGGATTTCCCAGCATATGGTGGAATTTTATCATCACTACTTAAATAGTGAGGAAGCATATATTTTACTTCGGGATGCTCCTGTCTAGCAATAATCCCTAAATTGCTTTAAATTAAAAGGAAGCAAAATAAGCAGTAGTATTAGGGAATGCTAGATGCTAAGGTGGACTCTATCTTCAACTCCCTATGGAACAAAAGTGACGGATAAACTCATGCATTTTGGTCTGTTTAGAGGGGTCTAGGTGATAGTCCATATCCATGTAACGAAGGTACCGCTCGAAAGACTTCAGCTTAGCTACCTTGTAAGGATTGAGCATATTATGCACGTTTAAGTAAGCAGTGAATAGCTTAAGGTCTGCTCGGCGGCTTAACCAATAAATCCAACCCTCCCATTTTTTATCAGGGTAAACGCCTCCTCCCCAAATCTCAGCAATCTGACGCAGGATATCTGCATCTTTATGTGCAATTTGAATAGAGGGCTGGTAGTTTGAGCTATTGATCGCGAAGTGGCCATCACCACAGAAAAAGCCGGAAAGCCAACCATTGGTGACCGTTAGCGGGTAGGATGCAGAAGCTCTAACCCCTTAGAGGCAAGTACACGAGAGAGCTGCCCTAGTTTAGTTGTGGTTCGGATCCGACCATTAATTAGGTGTAGTAGCTCGTTCATCCCCTGGGCATTATGGAGTCGCCAACGGACGCTATTGGAGCCCAACCGGGAGGTTACTTTGCCACCTAGTTTGTGTTTTATAAAGGCTAGGGTTTGCACCTCCTTGCTGTGCATTGTTATTTCGCAGCTAGCATATCCTTGTTTAGATAGGTAGAAGCCTCCATCCGCGTCGATTAAGCCAGCTAACCAGTCGTTGAACGTAGGTCCCACCCCCTGCGGCTGCATACTATGCCGCAGCCGGCCCGAGGACCCCCTACGGGCCCAAGGACCGGGGGCCCTTGGTCCTCCGGGCCGGTCCTGGGGCCAAGGGGGACGGTGGGGGTACCTCCGGCCGGGCGGCCGGACCCCCGGCCCGAGGACCCAGGGGGTCCTGGGGCCAAGGGGGGACCCCCCCGTCCTTGCCCTCTGCCAGACAGGCTACTCCGTAGTCTGCGGCAGAGGGTTGGGACCAAAGGTGGGTAAGTCACTTACGGCCCGAGTTCCAGTAAGGTAAAAGCCGTCCCAGCAAATAGCAGTGTAATGACACTGGAGATCACTCACCAGAGCGGCCATCGGATGACCAAAGAACCCGTTCCTTCATTCCCTAAGAACTCTGCCCCCTTAAGGAACATGTACCACCTCTGCCGCAGTGTCCCCTCAATTAGAGTTTAACGTTGGCTTCGACGATGGCCTTGTGCTGAGCTTTACGTCAGGAAGGAATCGACTGTACATTAAGCACCATTTCAGGCACCCACTAATGACCCAGTCTGTAGGGATTACCTAGATAACCCACGGTCTTGCTTTGGGGAGAGCTTAACCGTTTTCATTAGCATTGCCAAGCAGAGTGCTATTACTTTCTCTGCTCCTTATTCCTGTCAGAATAAGCTGATCATAAGCATCATTTCCTTCTAAGAGTTGCATGAAACCTTGAGATCAGGACTAGGATAATGGTACTCTTCAGTTTCGCTGTGTAGAGTTCACCGTTTCGGGTCTTTCTAATGAGTATTACTCCATTTTTACCCGTTCACAGAGTAGGGTGGCCCCTCACCCGTAGGACCCCCTCCGTCCTTGCCCTCTGCCAGACAGGCTACTCCGTAGTCTGCGGCAGAGGGTTGGGCCGAAGGGGGCGAAGGGCCAAAAGACCGAAGGAATACTCATACCTTCAGTTTTAGAGACATCTGCCCTAACGGTTACATAACTTGCGTTAAACCATATCCTCTGTTCCCGGTGTTACGTATTACTCTTACGCCCTGTAGAGTTTCCCTTAGCTGCCAAGCTAACTAAGATAGGTCGCAGCTCATGGCTAAGATGGTCCCCTTTAGTTATTCGACTATAAATCTCTTAAATTAGAAATTACATTCATAATATGAGATCTTCCTTCAGGCGTAAGATGTTGTTTATCTTTTAATATTAGAACTACTGTTACCTACAGTGGAAAAATAAAGACGATCCCGGCATGTTAGAAACTCCCCAGAAGGTACAGGTTTTGAAGAATTGAAATAGTTAGTATATCTCTCTTTGAATATCTTAAAATCAAAGCCCCTATTACCTTCTGATGGTGGCAGATTAGAGTCTTTTGAACTCTCAGGGCATTCTATAGTAATACTACATTTATTTAAGAACAGATGTTGGTACAGTAAGAGGTCACCCCCGCCTGCAGGCTCATAGAAGGACGTGTTGAAGTTTCGGTCTGTAAGCAGCATGGTAATTCCCATTTAGTGTTGGCCCGCTCTCAAGAGAGCATTCCCGGGGGATCTGAGCAATTAGCCCAGGCGGGCTCGCCAAACGTTACCGCTTGGATCGGACTATATCTTACCTGCAGATTGAACAGCGTGCTGTGACACACCGGGACCTAAGGTTTATAAAAGACGACGAGGTGTTCCCACGTAAAAAATCTACGGTTGTTGTTCATGCCGGCTTTGAACCTTTTCATAGAAGCTAAAGCCTGGGTAGTTTGATGGTTTCCTTTCGCCACTAATTCCACGCCTTGACACCAGTCAAAGTAATCTAACCGCTTAGAGCCAAAAAGTGGGAAAGAAGTAAAATAGGATACCAATACAAGGTTTCCCGCTAGCGAATTTGTACGTACTCGGAAGGAACTACTCTTGCCTTTGCGCTGCATGATTTTTAAGTTAGATAATAGATAGTGGGCTAGTGCCTCCATTATCTCTAGATAATTTCCGTTGGCCCCCACCTCCCCGTCGGTCCCACCCCCTGCGGCTGCATACTATGCCGCAGCCGGCCCGAGGACCCCCTACGGGCCCAAGGACCGGGGGCCCTTGGTCCTCCGGGCCGGTCCTGGGGCCAAGGGGACCGGGGGGAACGCTGTCCGTACCGCAGGCTCTGGCGTGTAGTCTCTGAGGTGCCCTCCCTTCTTTGCTAAGGAGGTTACCTGCTGATTGCCCGCTCCACCATATTATTAACCTAAATAAACAAGTTGGCGGGGCCTCTGGCCCAAGGACGACCCCTGGCCGAGGACGCCCTCGGTCCTGGGGCCAAGGGGGCCCTTGGTCCGTCGACGGGGCGGGGTTCCCAGCATATAGCCAGATAGGCATCTATAGCTCCAGGGCCTATAGAACTACAGAAGAGGCAGAAATAGCTACCTGCTAAGACTGGTAAGGATAATAACAACAGAACGGCTGTCACCAACACAGCCCATGCGAACAGGGGCATTCGGTGTAATAGCATACCTGGTGCCCGCATGTTTAAGATGGTCGTTATGAAGTTTATGGCACCTAGAAGAGAGGAGATACCAGCAAGGTGTAGGCTGAAGATAGCTAGGTCCACAGATCCTCCAGAGTGAGAGTGGATGCTTGCCAAAGGGGGGTACCTTTTGATCCACACACAGCAGGCACTACTTGCTTGAAATTGTCCCTCTCCCTGTCCCTCCTCTCCCTCTCAACTCTCCCTCTCACTCTCAATACCAATTGTCAACTATTAGAGCCTCTTAGATTTTGTAGCTGAGTTTTCAACTCTGCCATTTTTTGATAGTTTCGCTTGAACTCCTGCTCCGGGACTACTCGGCCGTATACGAGAGCAGGAGCAGGGACAGAGCAAATTCGCCATAGCAAATACTCTTGCCATTTAGCTCCTATAAGTCGGTTCGTCGCCCCACACGCCCTTTACAGGCTAGGGACGGAGCCCGGCTCGGACACGCACCTTCGGTCCCAGGCCCTCGCCCCCCCCACCTAACCGTAGGTCCCAAGGACGGCTGCGGCATAGTATGCAGCCGCAGGCCCGGCCTACGGTACCACCCCCGGCCCGGAGGACCAAGGGCCCCCGGTCCTTGGGCCCGTAGGGGGGGCCCACCGTCCCCCTTGGCCCCAGGACCGAGGGCGTCCTCGGGCCAGGGGTGGGACCGTAGGTGAGGTGGGCCCTTCCAACCCTTGTCTTTAGTTTAGAAGGAAATTAGGACTATATCTTAACCCTGCCACTAAGGTGACAGAATTCTCCACGTATAGTCTCTGAGGATCCTACTTGGGTTCTTAAGAATCCGTTGGTTTCCTGCTGATTGTCCAATCCCTTGGATCCCTCCCTTCGGCCCAACCCCTCTGCTGCAGACTACGGAGTAGCCTGTCTGGCAGAGGGCTCTGCCCTGGCCCGAGGACCCCCTACGGGCCCAAGGACCGGGGGCCCTTGGTCCTCCGGGCCGGGGCAGGGGTGGGACCGTAGGGGAGGTGGGGGCTCTAAGGAGTTTCCAGCATACAGTGGAGTTTAACTCTAACTACGATGAGTAGGCCTCAATTTGACCACAAGACAGAAACATCATACCCAATTGGCTACAAGTTGAATAGGCTATTACGCGCTTAAGATCATTTTGACATAGGGCTATAGAACTAGCAACAAAGGCCGTGAGAGCCCCTAACCATATAAGTAGGACTAAAGAAGTTTCGCTGTACTCAAGAAATGGGGAAAGACGTAATGACAAGAAAACCCCTGCAACAACCATCGTAGCAGCATGTAGAAGAGCCGAGACAGGGGTCGGCATATAGACCTTATTTACTAAGGTTACTTCAGGTTTCCCTGAAGATTGGACTATATCTTAACCTATAGTTAAGGGTTTTGCTTTATGTTATTTATATGCTTAGCTAAAATTTGGATATATTCAAGCTTGGAAGCACTTTTTTGTTCGAGACTTGCCTTTACCATTCGGTAAATGATTAACCACTTAGTCAGCGACTGTTTTTTAGCCGTATACAGAGGAAAACGCTCAAAATATTCCATAATTAGGCTTAGCTTCGTCAGCTCGATAATCAAGTTGTAGCCAGAATAGGTTTTTACTGCAGAGATAGGCCTCCAAGGTGGGCTGCTAAATAATTAAGCAGAGTATATTCGCCTTTTTGAGATAGGAAAAACCGCACCTGAACTTGGTGGTACGCCCACCTACGGTCCCAAGGACGGTGGGCCCCCCCTACGGGCCCAAGGACCGGGGGCCCTTGGTCCTCCGGGCCGGGGGTGGTACCTCCGGCCGGGCGGCCGTAGGACGCCCTCCGTCCCCCTTGGCCCCAGGACCGAGGGGGTCCTCGGGCCAGGGCAGAGCCCTCTGCCAGACAGGCTACTCCGTAGTCTGCAGCAGAGGGGTTGGGCCGAAGGGGACCAAGGGCCCCCCGTCCCCCTTGGCCCCAGGACCGAGGGGGTCCTCGGGCCAGGGGTTGGGACCAGAGGTGAGGTGGGATCCAAGTCCTTGGGCCAACCCCTCTGCCAGACAGGCTACTCCGTAGTCTGCAGCAGAGGGGGTGGTAAAACAGTAGACTCAACTAGGGGGATAGACTCTCTATAATAGCGGGTTATACGCGGAAAGGAACCCTATGAACTCCGATCGTCTTTTTTCAGTGCAAAGGGTTTAAGATGGCTATAACCAGAGCTAGGCCATTCCGGTCTCTAACACGCCATCGGCTAGCATTATTTCCCTTGTCCTGTGTAGATACACAACCTATCCCTAAAACATTGGAAATGTACTCTAACACCTGAACGTCCTCAGTAGACTGAGTCACCTGAACTGCTAAAGATCCGTCTAATGTTTACAAGGATTGCACCATCGCCCTCCAACATTCCTACGAACCATCCTAGAAAGGCTTGAGGACGGAGCCCTCTGCCAGACAGGCTACTCCGTAGTCTGCAGCAGAGGGGTCCCTGCAAGCTTGTAGAAGCAAGAAAAATCCAAACCCCTAACTTGTTAGGTCCTCCACATATAGTCTCTGAGGATCCCTGCATCGTTTGAGCAGTTTCCTGCTGATTGCCCAATCCCTTGGATTGTCCCGGAGACCTCCCCCGTGCCCACCTTCGGCCCAACCCCTCTGCTGCAGACTACGGAGTAGCCTGTCTGGCAGAGGGCTCTGCCCTGGCCCGAGGACCCCCTACGGGCCCAAGGACCGGGGGCCCTTGGTCCTCCGGGCCGGGGCAGGGGTGGGACCTACGGTGGGTGGCCAAATCCAGGGGGCCAACGACAGGGGTCAAGGTGAGTCAGAAGCTCGGACCAAGGGCTCTAAAGGTGTCCCAGCATACAGTGGAGTTTTAAGAGGGCCCGAGTTTAAACCCATCTTGAGAGGGAGATGCGTCCTAAGGGATCCCTACTTTGTAAGCAAGCTCGGGTAAAATGAAGGGGTCTACTATGGATCTAAGTTTAACAAGGTTACTCTCTTCAGAGCTGAATCTAATGCGCCAGCATTTTTTGCCAGTTGAAGTGGTACGTTGTTAGGTTTAGCTAGTAAATCAAACCGAGTATGGAGGGCCTCACACAGTAAAAGGATATCCCCTTCAGCAAAAAAATCAGTACAAAGGGATACTACCTGATAATGATTGTCCCAATACCCATCAGACAAGATCCAATGAGCCAACCCTATAGGGGCCAATAACTGAGCTATATTAGAGGTACTACTATAACCCACTTTCCTTCTACTTTGGTAAACCAAACAGAATGAAGATTAGTCAAAGCCAAAAGTGATCTAGTACCCAACCAATACTGCTGAGTAGGCAGACCTGTCTTTGGGTTAGGGTAAGGCGTTGGGGGAGAGCCAGTAAAAAGTGTAATATCAATATGCTATCTTAAGTGGTTAAGAAGAGCTATATTTATAGCACCTAAGGTGAATTCAAACCGAGCGTTATGGTCCCCTTACCAGGTATTTGCAAACCTTCAGTCTCCTAGTAAATCTCCTATCATAGGATTAAGGTACTCTTCGGGTAAATAAGGAGGAAGTACGAGGAATAGGCATTCGCAATAAGAAATTGAAAATAGATGGATAGACCCAAAGTCTAAAAGATACTAGATGCAAACCCCTCCCAAGATGGTTGGCAGAAATGATTGGGTTGGCTTGTGTTCAATGAGAACCTAATTTTGGGTAGAGGTCGGGTATCATATAGGGGCGTACGATGGTTTGTAATAAAAGAAGGATTTCCTTCTTGGCACTACATGTTATGCGCCAGCATCTTTGCCAAGTAGAAGTCCTTCGTTTCAGAGGACTAGTTTCTAAGGTGAAGCAGGTGTGGAAAGCTTTGCATAGTAAAAGGACCTCTTGTTCTATAAAGGTATCAATACAAAGAACAACTGTCCGATCATCCCGTATTCCAATATCCATCTCCCTGGATCCAGTGTGCTAACCCTATTGGAGTTAAAAGGTAGTCTAGGTTAGGAGGCACTACTTTGACCTTCCTTCCATCAACCGAAGTGTACCAGATAGAATTAGATTAGTAAAGACTAACAGAGCTCTAGTACCAAACTAAATTTGACTAGGTTGCCGGCCCGTCTTAGGGTTAGGATAAGGAGTAGGAGAGGTGGTAGTACAAAGGACCTTATACACTACTATCTTAAATGGTGAAGGAGAGCTAGATTTATAGTGCCTAAGGTGATTTCAAACGAGCATTATGGCCTCCCTTACCTGGTATTTGTAGACTTCCATCACCTAGCAGATCACCTATCATAGGATTTAGATACTCAGCAGGCAAAGAAGGAGAGTTGTGGGGAAATGGTACGTTCCTCACAATATGTAGTTGAAATTAAGGAGATACCCCAAATGTCGAAAAGAAAATAGCCACAGAACCAACCCAATAAAATGTGCAAAATGATATTTCGACCCTCCATGGCATTTGGAAGCCAAACGTGGAGACCCAATTGAGCAGACTTGGCCATTGCGCCTACCAGTAAACAGGCACCTATTAGGGTAAGAACCCTATCGTTTATTAGAGGGGTCAATGAGAAGATAGATTGAAAATCCAGATTGCCATAGACCCAAAACAAGAGAAATAGCCCTATTAAAAAGGCCCAATCTCCAACCCTGTTAACCATTATGGCTTGCAGAGCTGATTTAGTTGCTTGTACTCGGGTATACCAAAAGCTGATGAGTAAATAGGATGTGACACCTACACCCTCCCACTATCTTCTACTATTGAACATCAAGGAGAGAAACAATTTAACAACCCTGCAGGGCCATTAGGGAAAGGTTAGCTACTAAACACTTTATGTAGCATAGAAGAATGCATATGAGCAAGCACAAGGGCTCTTACTTTAGGCAACTCTCGCTTAGGAATAAAATACCCCATTGATTTGTTCGTTTCAGAATAACCCAGCATTCCAAATTGAATTTCGTTTTAGAACTTGAACTAAAAGTTCCACTTCTTGGCATGTAAAACTATTGGTATGAAGAAGTCAGTCCCCGTAGCTGGTTTGACCCCCATCATCCATAATCAAGAAAGCGTAAACCTACCTCCGTAAGCAGGTCTCCTATGTTTTCTGGTACGATTTTGTTACCTTCGGGATAAAAGAATATCCTAAGCTCATTAAAGCTAGGGAAAGTAAGAGTCTTAAAGATTAAGCTATCGTAGGTTTTACCTGTTCTTCTGTCTGGTTTACGTCTGGTAGATGTAGGGTTTGAGCCTACAAAGGCCTCAAAAAGACTCAATATAAACATAAGATTCTTCTAAGTGCTTATCCTTAGATTGGTCAAAATGGAATGGAGTTTTATGATGAGGCTTGTTTTGCTCGGCATAGCAATCCCCCAGCAATAACCCTACCAGTGGGTTCCTTTGAAACCCGGATAAGGTTTTTAGACTTTATAACCCTTAGTGAACTTAGTCCCTGTGGGCCTTGTAGTGCCTTTAGAGGAGTTTTGTGTGGCCTCCCCCTTGGGACCTCCGGTGGGCAACCCCCCCTTCGGCCTAAGGACTGGGGGCCCTTAGGTCCCCTTCGGCCCAAGGAGGGCCCTTGGTCCTACGGCCGCCCGGAGGTAGGCCCACCGTCCCCCTTGGCCCCAGGACCGGCCCGGAGGACCAAGGGCCCCCGGTCCTTGGGCCCGTAGGGGGTCCTCGGGCCGGCTGCGGCATAGTATGCAGCCGCAGGGGGTGGGACCTACGGTGGGTCCAGGCCGCCCCCTTCGGCCCAACCCTCTGCCGCAGACTACGGAGTAGCCTGTCTGGCAGAGGGCAAGGACGGAGGGCCCTTGGTCCTACGGCCGGGGCGGCCCGGAGGACCCCCCCGGTCCTTGGGCCCGTAGGGAGGTCAGACCAGGGTACCTATTGGGTTTTCAGGGGATTGAGGTTGACTATGTTTATTGGGGTGGGATTTGGTACTGGAGTAACTATAGTAGCTTCCCTTGCTTGAGTTAACCACATAGAAAAGGTGTGCCCCCATATTATTGGACCATCCTTTAAATAGCCCGCTATAAACCCACGCATCCTCTTCCCTTCTGAGATACACCCTAGCGGGCTCGATGGTTGTTATCTAAAAACATTGCGATATTCAATAGAAGAAGATTGGACTATATCTTCACCGGGAGCAGTAGGGGCAGAGGTCTCGTAGGGTTTGGATTTGCCAAAAGAAGTATCTGGCTTGGACCCAACCTAGCTATTCCTAACCCTGAACTGATCTCCACAGATGCTCCACGTATAGTCTCTGAGGATCCTACTAAGGTTACTGATTCCTTTTGGTTTCCTGCTGATTGCCCATTGTTGCATACCAAGGATTCTCACCTTCCTTTTGCTCCGGAGTCTTCCTCAAGGACCGGTACCTTGGCCTTTAGGGGTTCCCAGCATACAGTGGAGTTTCACTCCTTACAAATTAACTAGGAGTGGGCTGGAAAGCCAACCAATGAACATTACTAGAAAGTTGTCCCCACAGACTAAGAGCAGCATGAAGAAGGTGAACATCGACAGGTAGGCAAAGAAACGCTGATGATGGGGATCAGGGGCCATATACCCTACCGAATAGATGTGCACTAGGGCTGAAACTATTAGCACAGGAAGAAGCATTGAGACCGTCAAGCTATCGAACAGGAAGGACCAGGATAGGTCGAGCAGCTCAGAGTCTAACCAGGTAGCTAGTGAAACTGTAACCGAGGAACCGGCTAAAGCTACCTCGAAGAATGCAACGCAACTTAGTAAGGAGGCAAGGGCTACTGCTAAGCAAGCCAAAATATGAACACCTGTGGTACCTAGTTTTCTACCTAGAAGCCCAGAGGCCATAGAAGCTAGGAGGGGTAGCACGATAATAGCAAGGTACATTGTCTTTGATAAGACTGATTTCCAGGTTTCGGATACTATTCTATTTTAAAACTTAAGAGAAAAAGTAGAACTGATAGACAAACTCTCCCCCTCCTACGACCTCTTCTAATTTCTAAGTTTTTAAAGGTACGTACTGTTAACCCACACTCTACTTCGCAGGCTGAATGTTATTAGTGTACTTTGCTTGCCGCCTCTGTTGTAACTAAAAAGAAATAGGACTAGAAAATTCCTCTGAGGGATCATTAAGGGATAGTTCTACCGAGGGCGGTCTCGGCCCGTCTACAAAACCTGTAACGAACCAAGGTTGAGTTCTCTTTCCTTGCAGTATCTAACGGTTATCTCTTCCAGTTGTTCATAGAGGAAGTAAAAGGTAGACTCTCCGGATACGAGAATGATAAGGAACTAAGGCTGTAGAAGGAGCATTATAGGGAACTAAAGCTGTACCAAAAAGAGATGCGCATATTAAAAGCCTATAATGTCGCCAAAGACCTTAGGAAACTAGCGTTGGGGTTTACGTTAGATCAATAAGCTGAAGGTTCTTTTTATATAAGAAAAAGAAAGAGAAAGAAGATTATGTTCCGTAAAGAAGAAGAAACGCGATCATTAAACAGAACAATTCTTGTATAGAAAGTAAAGCTAACAAAAGAATCAATCAAAACCAAGTTAAGAGACAAAATTCAAAGTGAAGAACCACTTACCATGTGCATGGTTCCCATTGTTTATACAACGTCTTATATAACCACGACGAGATTCCTGTGAGTGCTGCTGCTTGACGAAGAGAATCATATCTAGCTATAAAAGTGGTACGATCACACCCGTATTGGTATACTATTTTAGTATGTGGGTGGTTAGTCCGCATTAGAGCTATTGTTTCAGCAGGTCTCGTCCCAGTTGGAGTCGTTCTCTTTTGGTGAGCTGTAATTTATCATTCCCCCTTATCGCTAGGTGTCCTTATAGAGATGAGGAGTATGTAGCTCAAAGGTAGAGCAACCGTCTTTTAAGCGGTCTTGTTGGGGTTCGAACCCCCACATACTCAGTTTAATAGTACCCTATGGGAATTACTATCTTACTGGTTCCATGAGGTTTCTATACCTCCTATTGTTATAAACTATTGTTTTATTAGCTGAGTAATCTTCTTATTATATTCTAACCCTCTACCTCTGCCTACTCAACGATGCATTTTAAACTTCACTGAACCTAACCTCTTAGGACCACTGCTAAGCTCGCTACTACTTTTGGGGGAAATGTAAGTTAACTCCCCTAAATAGGTTATCCTGGTCATTGCCAGGGTTGATTAAATACGTTCTTCTACACCTTTATAACTTGTTTGAGCCCTATTGTGGTTTAAGCGGACGCCCTATAGTAACCAATGTCTTCAGGGGTGAAGCTACCAATCCTCATATGCACAAAGAAGTTCCCTATGTATAGCCAGAAGAATAGTTTAAAGGTTGGCCGGAAACCACCAGAACGGACACGTGAAGTGTCAACTTGAGGCATTGCTAAAAGAATAAGATTTGAATTATAAGAAGAATAAGGTTTAACAAAATGATGAATAATACGGCTCAGCAGGAATAAGAGGATTCCCGACAACCTCCCTCTCGATCTATACTAAGGCCAACTCGATAAGCCATCATAGGTGGGAGATGTGGCTTAATAATTTGCTGTAGTTTAGGTACCTCTTTCTTTGGGATTCTATTTTATGTTGCTCCTTCGCAGTATTGGTTACATTATGAGTAGAATTAATATCGAAGGCCGTTAAGAGCACAGAGCATAGTTTTTCGACTTCGGTAATTGTAAATGATTCAGTGTGAATATAAACGCAATCATCGCGTGTATATACGTTCCATCTTCACTAAGCCAATAAGCTAAGGCAACGGGAGTCATAAGCTTGAATTAATCTAAAACAGACTTGACCTACAAGAACACGAGCAGTGGAAGAACAGCCACGGGCAGGAAATGAACAAACCATTCCTTTGGAGCAGAGTTTGAAAAAGGCAAAGGTACGACTGTACGTCCGGTCTATGGCTTCGTTGCTGGAGGTCGTAACCACCCTTTTACTTAAAAAGTAGACTCTACTTGTGCACCATTATTTGAATATACTAGCTCACTTTGTGGTGACTATTCTTAAGCCTGATACCCTTGGGGAACCCGACTCCTAATGGATAAGATCCTTTACCAATTAAAGTAGCGCCATAGATTGAATGATATTTCACACAGTTTGACAGTCATACTGCTTGTATCCACTAACCTATAAACTACCTAGCTCTTTTTAGACCAACCCTCCGTCCGGGTATGAAGCTCTCTGCTATAGTGGTTTTGGCGGGATTCGAACCCACACGCACTAAGCACTGAATTTTAAATTCAGCAGGGCTACCAGTTTCCTCACAAAACCTTTTAAGGCTTGGCAGCAACCTAACAGGGGAATTTTTAGAGATAAACTAGAAAAGAACAGTAGAAATACTACCATCCAAAAAGAATCAATATAACTATTTACCTCTTCTCATGAGAAATGACTATAGTTTATTAGGTGTATCCTAGAGTTGACAATTCATTAAAGGTTCATTTCATCTATAAAAATAGCGGGGTATAGGTCTAGAAGGGTGTCTCCTACGGGGAGAGGGGAGTAAGGAGAGGAAGCTCCTAGCGGCTCAGGCTGCAGCTGCATACTATGCTGCAGCAGGGGTAAGGGTCAAACCGGTAGGGGATGGAATTCCTAGGGGCGCGGGACCCACGTATAGGTTGTGGGCAGCGGGGAAACCGGTTACATCGCGGCTACTGCCCCTAGGGTCTGGAAGGGGTAGTGTGATCAAGGTTGCCTTTTCGTCCCGAGGGCTCGACGGTAGAGCATACGATTGAAGCTCGTAAGGCGCAGGTTCGACTCCTGCTCGGGACATTAATGTATCCTTCCCTAACCTCACCCTGGTCCTACGGCCCCCTACGGGCCCAAGGACCGGGGGCCCTTGGTCCTCCGGGCCGGGGGCCCGGCCGGAGGTACCCCCACCGTCCCCCTTGGCCCCAGGACGGGTCCTCGGGCCAGGGCAGAGCCCTCTGCCAGACAGGCTACTCCGTAGTCTGCAGCAGAGGGGTTGGGCCGAAGGGGACCCCCTCCGTCCTTGGGCCAAGCCTTTGAAAGAAACTACTTCATTGTTAGGGGGTTCCTGTGTTGTGGGTGAACACACATCTCCGGAGAGGGGTTAGCTAGAGAACCTAGGCTTATAACCGGTGTAAGTTGACTATTTTATACTGGGAAACTCTAGCTATGTTCATCTTTGCAGGTTGTTTAGACTAGATTAGGTATAAAGGTGTGAAATTAGATTAGGTTCTGAAGTATCTTGGCCAAGTCACTCTTCCTACTGCTCTGATCAGCTAGCTTTCCTAGATGGTAGGGAAGTTATTACTAGAATGAGTAAGGTTACAATTCTAACTGTGGCATCACTGGTAGGTTAAGTGAGTTACGCCCAATCTAAAGGATAGCTAGAAAAGCGTCTAAGATAAAGGGAGAGTCCTATTGATAGTAGCTGTGTAAACCCTATAGCTTAAGAGTAAGGTTAAGAAGTCACTCCTACCAAGTTGAGTGTTAAGGTCCTACCTAGCTAAGAAAACCCATTATTTATGGTAGTGTTATGAAGTAGAGCTCCATAGGTGGGAAGTAGTAAGGTTAATCAATCCAAGTGTGATAGCTGCTTACACAATAAGAGGGTTATTCCAGTGCCTCAGTAAGCTCCATAGAGTAAGAGTAAGAAAGGATCGATTTTACAGGTTTCAAGCTTCCAAGTACAACTTCTCCAATTGTAACTCAGGTTTTAGCTACCCTACGATTGATCTCTTTCTAAGGAGCCTCGGCCCCCGGACGAGGGCCCGTGGTCCGAGACCGGGGGTAATGCCGGTTAGTTTAAGGAGTTTATCTTTCATGGGTAGTTCAAAGTCTAAGTAGTAGTTCTAAAGCTAGTGTGGGTAGAAACCCTTGAAGTACCTAAGATGTCTAAGTTCGCTGTACGGTAAAAGCATTATGAATCCAGAAGTTGTAAGAGGAAAGTTGTAGGTCATCACAGGTGCTAAGAATAGTAAGGAGTTTTAGATATAGAGTCGTGATTCAAAGCTACCAGGCTTCGGAGGTTTTATCAATTATAGCTTCAATTTCAGGCATAACGAGTTCTAAGCAGTAAAAGGGCTTCAATTAAGTCATAACATTTCGTTAGCAAATAGATCCTCCTCCAGTAAATGTAAACCTAATGGAATGGTGCAATCTGCTCCTAGGAATACTGCTGGGTTTACTACAGCATAGGCAAGAAATCCATAATAGTTAGCCATAGTTATTCCAATTTAATAAGGTACCTGAGCTCAGCTCTCCAAAGTAATAGATAGTAAAGAGTTGACTACATTTATAAAATAAGGTCCTATTGCTCCGTAGTAATGGTTTTTGCTCCGAATAAAGTAAGTTAACCTAAACAGCTGAGTTAGTAGTTCTTGCAATGGCACCAAAGATAGCTCCAAATAAGTGGTAGTGATAACAATTAAGTAACCTCAGAGGCTCCATGCTATGTTAGTTCCACCATTAGTTACAAATGAAACTCGTGCCTCAGCTACTGTCATAATGAACTACCACATAGATAAAGAGTATCCGAAGTAAGTGAAGCCCTGATAAAGTGACCAATGAAGATAGATCCATTTGTCAACAAGAGTAGCTCCCATCGTAACTAGGAGTACTGTTAAGGTTCCACCAAAGAATGAAGCCATAGATGTATCAGCAATAGGTAGTTAATTAGGCTATGTAAGGGTTTACTGAAAAGGAATGTAGTAGTTATCTATCAATGCTATAATGAATTGATGAGTCTCTCGTAAGGTCAAAGCTGGTAACTCTATAAAGCTGTAAAGATTGCCTAAAGTAGTGAAGGCTGATAAAACCAGTTTCCAGTCCTTGGGACAAAGGTTGCTCCACAGCCAATACAAGGTATAAACATCCACAAATTACTTCACGGGTATCTCATCAATATCTCGTTTCAGGTCTGCCGTCTTCTTGTTAAAGCACGTTACCAGATATGTAATGATAGCACCAAATAAGGTTGTTAAACCAGCAATCATTTCTCCTCATAGTTCGTTACCGTTAATTTTCTATACTCCTTCATTTCCTTGCTTTTTTTAGACGTTCTAACGCCTCTTTTGTCTTGTGGTCAGTGTTTTTTACCAACGCTTCTTAATTGCTTAAATATATGCCTCTAAACGCTCAATATGAGCATGTAATGCTTTGTTCTCATGTATTGCTTCGTTTAAGGTATTAGGTTAGCGGTTATCTCGTTTGCCCAATTGCCAAGTTCGTTTAAGTCCTTCGCATGTTCTTTAAGCATCCCTTGCGTTTCGTCAAGTTTCTTTTCGTGTTCCTTAACCTTATGCAGTTCGTATTCTAGTCTTATATCTTCAAATACCTCTGCTTTGTGTTTAGAGACATGATTTTTAACATCTTTATTGTTGCGTATGTTTTATCATCTCTACTTTTTCTTTGCTATTAATTTACAAAGCCTCTTTGCTGCTAGAGCAGCCCCACTAAGACCTCGGCTTGGAAAGTAGAAAAGCTGAGCTTAGCTTTATACTCCCTGGAATACTTAGGATTCCCTTTGTCGCGCCTACGCTTGCCATCCGTCTGCTGATAAGAGGCATTAGAATCCTTAGGCCCAGTAGAATAGTGCCGAAGGCCTTGACCTGATCTGGACTTAAAAACAGCCTGTTTGGGGTATTTTTTAGAAGAAGAAGAAGCCTTGGCGTAATCCAATGCGCCTTTAGCTAACTCGTAAACAAAGCCAACAGTAAGAATAAGGTATGAAGACCATGGCAATCCAAAGCCGAAGGCAGATACGTGGAAAAGAGAAACAGCCAGTGGATAGAGGAACAATACCTCAACATCAATGGGCTTATAACCCTACCTTGTGCTTTAAAGAAGGATGAAGATAAGGAGAAACCAGGGTACAAAGTTTGCTCAACTGAGACGGATAAAGGTATATCTTATACTGCTCCTTACCAGAGCTTAGATGGGCTTTACTTTCAAGGTGAAAGTTATCCTTAAGAATATTAACCAAGAGTTTAACCTCACCCTCCCCTTCGGCCTAACCCCCCCTACGGGCCCAAGGACCGGGGGGGTCCTCCGGGCCGCCCCGGCCGTAGGACCAAGGGCCCTCCGTCCTTGCCCTCTGCCAGACAGGCTACTCCGTAGTCTGCGGCAGAGGGTTGGGCCGAAGGGGGCGGCCCGAGGACCCGTCCTGGGGCCAAGGGGACCGGGGGGAAGGAGAGAGTATGTAGGTTACACCAGTGATAAGTTTTACCTGTACGTTTATCCAAATTGGAACTAGTATGGAGAGGCTGAACAATAAAACCTTCAAAGAGATCATACAGATGAATTAGATAGTCATACTGTTCCATTGAATGACGAATGGTTAGACGATGACCTCCTATTTTTGATGTAGGAGCTTGTATGCAACCATCACCTAAAAGCAGCCCCACTAAGGTTCGGCTTGGAAAGAAGAAAGGCTGAGCTTAGCTTGATACTCTCTGGTATATTTAGGATTCCCTCTATCTCGTCTACGTTTACCGTCCGAAGTCAATTCGGGGAGATCATCAGGGGAAGAGGAGGTAGAATAGAAGCGTAGCCCGGTTGAAACCTTACTTTTTGGACCGCCCCCTTCGGCCCAACCCTCTGCCGCAGACTACGGAGTAGCCTGTCTGGCAGAGGGCAAGGACGGAGGGCCCTTGGTCCTACGGCCGGGGCGGCCCGGAGGACCCCCCCGGTCCTTGGGCCGTAGGGGGGTAATTTTTAGAATGAGGGAACTTGGAGTAGTCTAATGCTCCTTTTCCGAGTTCGTAAACGAAACCAATAGTAAGAATAAGAATGAAGACCATTGCTACCCAGAATCCAAAGAAAGAAATATGATAGAGAGAGACAGCTAAAGGGTAAAGGAATAATATCTCAGAATCAATTAAGACCTAGTTTATAACTTAAGGAATTATGAAGATAAGGAGAAACCAGAATTTGGAATTTCTTTACTTGAGAGGGATGGATATAGAGAAGCCATTGATCTTTGATACTAGATTTGTGTAACTTACAATCCAAATCAATGTTTTCTTTAAGAACCTTGACCAGTAACTCATCTTCTGCTAGAGTGTAAGAATTTGTAGAGAAGTAAAATCCACCCGTAACTTTATGGAGATAACCGTCATCAGCAAAACCAATAAGCTAACCCTATAGGGGTTAGTAGCTCACCAATGTTAGTTGGAATGTGTTTCACCCCTACTTCATCATAAAATAATGTACGATAGTCTTTGAAACATTTAAAATAGAGAGTGTGAAGGTTACACCAATAATAAGTTCTCTTTGTTCGGGAATCTAAGGTGGAACCTAAAGCTAGAGGTTGCACAATAAAAGGTTCAAAGAGTTCCTGAATATGTTGAAGATAGTTAAACTGATCCATGGAATGTCGAATTGTTAAACGGGGCCATCCTTTTACGCTTAATTGTTTGCTAATATACGAGTCGCCTAAGAGTAGACCTATTAGAGGTTTGCTTTGAAATGGAGTTAAGGTTAGGTTGGCTCTATACTTCATAGTATACTTAAGGTTTCCTTTGTCACGCTTACGCTTTCCATCAGTGATTGGCTTAGGGAGGTCATCAGAAGAGGTAGAATAGTTCCGTATCCCTGCAAGGAGCTTAGCTCTAGGGGGGGGGCAATTTTAGAAGAAGGAGTTTTGGCGTAATCAAGAACGTTTGAAGCTAACTCGTAAATAAAACCGACAGTTATCATAAAAATGAAAAATAAGGCTATCCAAAACCCAAGAAGAGAAATATGGTAAAGGGATACAGCTAAAGGGTAAAGGAATAATATCTCCAGATCAAAGACTAAGAAGAGGATAGCAACAAGGAAGAAACTAACTTGGAATTTCTGCCGGGCATCAGAAGCTGCGGGCATCCCACACTCATAAGGCGAAACTTTAGCAGCATCAGGGTTGCTGGTAGTAACCAACATGTGTACCCCTAAAAGGATTAGCACGAACAGAGGAACGAACAAGATGAAGAAAAGTAACATTACCAGTAGAATAGAGAAAGAGCCAGAAGGTGCAGACAGTTTAGTATTGGGAGGGGATTAGCTATGAAGAATATGATCAATAGGGTTATAGTCCCTATAACCATGGAATTGTTTCCGTTGGGACGAACCTGCCAAGCGGGAGTATCGGTGAACTGGGGAGTATCGAAAAAGATGACTCGTATAACTCGTAGGTAGTAGGCCGCACTGATAACGCTGGCCATTATTGCTACACCTACCAAGAAGAAATATCCAGCGTGTCCTGCTGCGTAAAGCACCATTAGCTTAGCAAAGAAACCTAGTAAAGGCGGAGTCAATACGTTTGTTATACCACCCTCATAGACACACCAACAGTTTCAGTTAGCCTAGCTTATATAGCATACTAGGTTGAAAATACGGGGGTCACCAGTGAGCGAAAGTGTTCCAAAGAAGCCGCTCGGCTATAAATCACAGGCAACCCTCGTTGGTACAGGATAGAGGATACAAGACCAAACTTCTCGTCAAGCACAGCACAAAGGAGTTGAACCTCGGCAAGGGTGAAGGAGTGGGTAGAGAAGACCAAACCATGTCGGGCCCCCCCTACGGGCCCAAGGACCGGGGGGGTCCTCCGGGCCGCCCCGGCCGTAGGACCAAGGGCCCTCCGTCCTTGCCCTCTGCCAGACAGGCTACTCCGTAGTCTGCGGCAGAGGGTTGGGCCGAAGGGGGCGGCCGGACCCCACCGTCGGTCCCACCCCCTGCGGCTGCATACTATGCCGCAGCCGGCCCGAGGACCCCCTACGGGCCCAAGGACCGGGGGCCCTTGGTCCTCCGGGCCGGTCCTGGGGCCAAGGGGGACGGTGGGGAGCGTAGAAGAGAGCGTTAAATTCCATTAAACATAGGGAGAGAGAGATTCAACCTAATGTAGCCGTATGGTTACCCTGTTTGAGGGTAAACCCGAATGCTTTCCCGAGGAGGAGTACCGCAGTAGGTTCAAACAGTGCATAAAGATGAAGGGGGCTACTCAGCATTCTTAGCGCCTTGCCAGGACTGAAGGAGGGTATTGACATTACCATTACGCTTTAAACAAAGCCTAGATCTCCAAGAGCGCAGCCTATTATCACCTCCCTTAGCGTAGGCGTTAGAGAAGGTTTGGCCGAGGGTGTCTGGAAGGTTCCGTCTTTGGGAGTGTCTAAGAGGCTTTCCTGAAGAGGAAAGGTACATTAGCATAAACCTATAAGCAAACCTCTTGTATTGGACTATCTCTTACGACGGGTGAGCCCATCGTTCTCACGTATAGTCTCTGAGGATCCTACTTCCTTGAGCTTACAAGGTTTGGTTTCCTGCTGATTTTCCAATCCCTCGAATTGTCCCGGCTCCTCCTACCCCCGGTCTTGGAACCAAATCCAGGGGCCAACGACAGGGGCCAAGCCTCCCTTCGGCCCAACCTGGCCCGAGGACGGCCTCGGTCCAGGGGTTGGGACCAGAGGTGAGGTGGGCTTATAGGAGCTCGGACCTCGGGCTCTAAGGAGTTTCCAGCATACAGTGAGATACAGGCTACCTTTAACCTGCCATGGAGAAGAGGGTGATAGCGAAGGTTAGGGCTAACGCAGGGTTCGACTGGATATTAGAGTTCCGGCTAATATGAGAAATGTACTGGATCGGTGAGTTTTTGGGCAGCTCAGCGTTATCAAAGAGTGAGAAGCCTGTGGAAGAGGGGGTATCCCATGCGGATCCGGACCCATAAGGGTGATTACCAAAGGCCAGTAGCACGAAGAAGATGTTAATGCTCGTAAGCACGTACTGCACTAGGTAGAAAAGGTACGCCTCTATACCCTCTTGAGTATGGATGGCTAGAGCTAGTAGGATGAAGCCCATGTGCGAGATTGTACTGTATGCCAGCAGACGTTTTATTCGGTATTGAGCTAGGCCGAGCAGACCACCAATAACTAGGGATAGTAGTGCACTTACTAGGAGAATATTGGGCCAGATCGGGTAAGCGGTCTCGTAAACCCCCCCTAGATTGGTAAACCCCTGGAACTCACCTAGGAAGGCAAGGATGGCAACCTTTGGCATAATAGTTAGCCATGTAGTCACGATGGTTGGCACCCCGTCATACACATCGGGGGCCCAGTTATGGAAGGGAGCAGCAGCTACCTTGAATAGTAGGGCAATACCTATAATAACTAGAGCTAGATGGATCCCACTGTTGGCTACAGCCATTGAGCACAGAAGATATACCCCTTCAAAACTAGTAACCCCTGTTAACCCATAGAGTAGGCAAGATCCTAGCAGGATCAAGCTAGAAGAGAGCGCACCTACTAGGAAGTATTTCAGACCGGCAGATGTCGCTGCCTCTGAGTCCCGGTAGATCGTGGCGAGGATGTATAGAGCGAGGCTTTGTAGCTCTATAGACAAGAAGAGGGTGACCAAATCACAACTAGAAACAAGGGAACTCATACCTAGAGTCGTGAAAATGATAATTAGAGGGTATTCAGCCACTCTGCCTTTGGCAATAGGTTCAAACCATGATCCATTCTGCCCCAAAACCGATATGGATCCACTGCCAAGAAGCAGAATAATGGAAGCGCAGGCCAGGATAAAGCTATCAAATGCTTGAGAGAGTAGAGTGACGTGGGATAGTCCACCATAGATCCCTAGGCCTACACCTATTGGCTCTAAATAGAGCATGTTCCAAGCCAATACCGAGGAGTAGAGTAATACTAAGATGGCTAGTCTATTGAAAACATGAGTACTCATGTGAACGGAAGTTAGAGGCACGACGGCCGAAAAGAGTAAGATGGATAATAATAGCATTGCTCCAGTAACAAGGGGGTTTTGTGACCAAGGTTCTAGGAGCTGGCCGTCCACTTACTCTCTAGAAGATGAGGGATCTTAATTTAACTTCATTATCCTTACTCCTAATCTTAACTACCTCTGGTCCCTTTCCAGCTATCCTCCATTTCGATTCTTCACAAATCTCCAAATTTCTACCTATTTTTATTAGAAACCAACATTTAGTACTGATAGACCAGACCTGTATGCCGATTTGAAAAGTAGCAACAACATACCATCTACCTCTCCCTTGTTTCTGAGAATAGGAACAGTTAAGCAACCCCCCCCCCCTCCTCACCCCCCTACGGGCCCAAGGACCGGGGGCCCTTGGTCCTCCGGGCCGGTCCTGGGGCCAAGGGGGACGGTGGGGGTACCTCCGGCCGGGCCCCCGGCCCGGAGGACCAAGGGCCCCCGGTCCTTGGGCCCGTAGGGGGGCCCCACCTACGGTCCCAGGAGTAAAGGAGGTGTGTAGGGGGCCGAGGGCTTGGCCCCTGCCGTTGACCCCTGGATTTGGCCACCCACCGTAGGTCCCACCCCTGGCCCGAGGACCCAGGGGGTCCTGGGGCCAAGGGGGACGGTGGGCCCCCCCTACGGGCCCAAGGACCGGGGGCCCTTGGTCCTCCGGGCCGGGGGTGGTACCTCCGGGCGGCCGTAGGACGCCCTCCGTCCCCCCCAGGACCGAGGGCGTCCTCGGGCCAGGGGTTGGGCCGAAGGGAGGCCTCCCACCACCCACATATCAAATAAGGGGGGGCATAAGGCTTAAACAAGAAGATCAAGGAAATACGTACACAGCTTCCGATTTGGCAGATTAGGTGGGTTAAAATAACAATCAGTTGTGTCTATCAGTTCGACTTTTTCCTTTCTATTTCTTTTGTAGAAATTTCAACCCATCTTCTTCTTTGCTCTTCACCTTCCTTTTTCTTTCTTTCCCTTCATATCTGTCCATCAGCCTCTCTCTTCTTATCTCTCAATCTTCTTTCTTCTGTTCTTCACCTCTTCTTCTAATCCCCTCTTTAGCTATATCCATCCTTATTTCGATTTCCCCTTCAGGCAGTGAACCATGAGTGGATCGAGCCGTTGGCTTGGCTATCACTTCATCTATACTTCTAAATTTAGGGGGTATCGTTCCTTCTAGGTCTAGAGTTCTGTTCTATTCTTGGACGGCGCCTCCCCCCCTCACCGTACGGTCCCACCCCTGGCCCGAGGACGCCCTCGGTCCTGGGGCCAAGGGGGACGGTGGGGGTACCTCCGGCCGGGCCCCCGGCCCGGAGGACCAAGGGCCCCCGGTCCTTGGGCCCGTAGGGGGGCCCCACCTACGGTCCCTTCGGGCCCCCCCTGCGGCTGCATACTATGCCGCAGCCGTCCTTGGGACCTACGGTGGGCAAGGACGGAGGGCCCTTGGTCCGGAGGCTTGGTTCCAACGACCGGGGGGAGCCTACTAACCAGGTCTAGCTAAATTAGCAGAAGGGGTCACCCGTTTAATGGTCAAGTATGTTGAGCCCTAGCTTTCGTCCTTTGCCCTTTGCCAGACCCCTCTGCTGTAGACTACGGACTAGCTTGTCTGGCAGAGGGCTCCGTCCTCTTGCCTACTTACTATCCCTCTAGCTGCCTAGTGTATGGTTGACTCTGGCAAATTCCCTAGTCTAGTGAGCTAGAAGGCGTCTTTTGACATTTGGCAAACGTAGGCAAGTTTATAGGAAAGGAAGCTCCGCTGCCCCGCTACAGGAAATGGCCGGAACTAGTCGTGGCTCTTGCCACCTCCCCCCCTCACCGTACGGTCCCACCCCAGGACCCCCTGGGTCCTCGGGCCAGGGGTGGGACCTACGGTGGGTGGCCTCGTGGCCAAATCCAGGGGGCCAACGGCGGGGCCAAGGGGGGGGTCCTTTGACGGCGCTCTGGCAGGGTCGAGGGTAAGGCTACCAAGGGTAGTAGTGACCCTTTAACGGATTGGCCCCTAGCGGTAACTTACATAACCCGGCTTACATGGAACTAGGGGCATAGAGTTCAATAACATAGAGAGGACTCACTAAGAGACCCCTAAGAAAACTTACAGGCCTATTACCCTGCCTAAAAGTTCACCCTGGAGAGTAACAAAATCCAACCGGAGGTACCCCCACCGTCCCCCTTGGCCCCAGGACCGGCCCGGAGGACCAAGGGCCCCCGGTCCTTGGGCCCGTAGGGGGTCCTCGGGCCGGCTGCGGCATAGTATGCAGCCGCAGGGGGTGGGACCTACGGTGAGGCATAGTTCCAACGACCGGGGGTCATACTGTAGGACCTAAGGAGCCTCCCTTTACCTTATCCTCAACCTTAGTAGTTGAAAGACCCCTATCAGGAATGGTAGGTAAGTTGAGTAAACCAAGGAGGGATCTGTACTGTTTGGTAGTAGTTGTGACCAGTCCTAACTTATATCCAATCAATTTAATTGGAAATGTCTCCTTCCTCCTCAATACCTTATGTTGACCCCCCGGTCTTGGAACCAATAGGTGTCCCACAGAACTGACAAAGCTCTGAGCAAGGTTTACCTACGGGGCAGGTAATAACATTCCGCAGGTAATCCATCTTTCCATTACTTATCCGCTTTATTACCTGAATGATTTGTTTTGGTCTTCTTATTTCACACAACGAGTGCAGATGAAAACCACTCTAAGTTCAGCTAAAGGCCTCTCGCAACACTTCTTACATAAGTAATAACGTTTTCATCCGTCATGCTTATTTAACACTCTACCTTCATTTATAAGCGCCACCTCTTCGCTCTTAAACACCTTTCGGCATTCCCTGCATACGTATCTTTCGTCTTCAGCCCTGGCCCGAGCCCACCTAACCTACGGTCCCAAGGACGGTGGGCCCCCCCTACGGGCCCAAGGACCGGGGGCCCTTGGTCCTCCGGGCCGGGGGTGGTACCTCCGGCCGCCCTGGCCAGACTACGGAGTAGCCTGTCTGGCAGAGGGCAAGGACGGAGGGCCCTTGGTCCTACGGCCGGGGCGGCCCGGAGGACCCCCCCGGTCCTTGGGCCCGTAGGGGGTCCTCGGGCCAGGGGTGGGACCTACGGTGGGCGGCCTGGAGGTTTGGACTACCCCAATTTTCAAGTATGACTTTAAGTAGAGGTATACCTTAAAGAACTAGAGGGGTAGGGGAGGAAAAGACCTGGTAAGGAAAACTGGAGACAGCAAACCCTGCTCTATGCCTCTAGGTTCCCTACTGCTACCCTCTATAGGAAAGTCCGGGGCTATATTGACCATCTGTATGGCTCTCCATCAAGCCGTTAAAACGACGGGGAAGAGCACAGAGAGCAGACCCCCGTACCCTTGCGAGACCCGTGATGCCGTCATAGAAGACGGGGGGGGCCTCCAGGAGCCTTACTCCGCGACTAGTTGCGGCCCTTCCCTACTTACCTCTTCCCCCCGCAAGACCTAGAACCCCCCCCCCTGCCAGACCCGCAGGACCCCTGCCGGCCACCCCTGGCCAAGAGCTTACCTGGTCTGCCCAACCCTCACCTAGGTCCCACCCCCTGCGGCTGCATACTATGCCGCAGCCGGCCCGAGGACCCCAAGGACCGGGGGCCCTTGGTCCTCCGGGCCGGTCCTGGGGCCAAGGGGGACGGTGGGCCCCCCCTACGGGCCCAAGGACCGGGGGCCCTTGGTCCTCCGGGCCGGGGGTGGGACCGTAGGTGGGTACGGCCGGGGTCAGGCCGGGGCTGGGTCAGGCAGACCGTGTCGTCTTATAGGGGAGTCGAGGTGAGGGTCATGATAGGGGGTACCCAGGGGAGCATGCGCGCTGCGCAAGAGCTGGCTGCCCTGGGCACAGGGGGAACTGGAGAATACTCGTGAAATACACACCTATGGTTAGCCAAATGGCCTAGCGCAGTTTTTAGGTGGGTGGCTACCCCGCCCTGGTCTGGACCCGCCCCTATGCTGCAGACTACGGAGTAGCCTGTCTGGCAGAGGGCGGGGTCCTCGCCCACCTAACCTACGGTACCACCCCCGGCCCTAGGGGGGGCCCACCGTCCCCCTTGGCCCCAGGACCGGCCCGGAGGACCAAGGGCCCCCGGTCCTTGGGCCCGTAGGGGGTCCTCGGGCCGGCTGCGGCATAGTATGCAGCCGCAGGGGGTGGGACCGACGGTGAGGGGCCGAAGGCTTGGCCCATAGTCCGAAGGTAGGTTTAACCTTCTGATCTCCCTACCTCTCAACCCTCCCAATTTCCCTTCCTTCCTTGATTCCATACCATTCAGCCATATAAGGTAACTGTTGATTATCCTTAGTTATAAGGGATTCAAGGTCTGCCGTGACAATGGATTCTAAAGGTAGCTTATCCTCAAAGGGTATCACTACAGGAATAAGGGGAAGAAGGGGTAGCGGGGGTTGACTGGTGCTGGAGGGGGAGCCATTAGGGTCACCCCCGGTCTCGGACCACGGGCCCTCGTCCGGGGGCCGAGGCCTCCTCCGGCCCAACCCCTGGCCCGAGGACCCGTCCTGGGGCCAAGGGGACCGGGGGGGAGGCAACAGGAGTTGAAGGGGTAACAGGAGGGGATGAATCACCCTCATCCTTTGGGTCAATAGGAGTCACAGGAGGTGTTGAAGGAGCCGCAGGTGCTGCCGGTGCTAATCCATTCATTAAAGCCAACATTTGGGCCATCATCTGACTTAGCTGAGCTTGGGTTTGAGCTATAGATTGAACGTATTTGTTCCTGTTGATGCAGACCTTGGGCCAAAGTATAAGAATATCCCCTTGTTGCTGAAGAATTTGGTGAGTTTGTTGTTGGTGAGCTTCTTCACCACTCTAGGATCATCTTCTTGGAGATGGAGGTTGAAGTTCTTATCTACCAGCATCACCTCACTCTCTTTCCAGTCCTTGAGTTCTTTCTCCTTCCTTACCAAGCACTTTTCTCCGAATTCCTTGGTGTTCCTGAAGGCTTTCCGGGGAACTGTGCTATGTGCACGGTACTAAGGAGATCTACTCTTGGTGTTCTAGGGATCTGGTACTGAGTGTCACAGACGGAACCTTCTACAATGTCGGTAATCTTAAGGTTAAGACCGGAACTGTTTGGAAGTAGCTGAGAGCATGGTAGAAAGAGGTTCGTCGCCCCCCTCGGCCCTTGGACTGCCCCGGCCCGGAGGACCCCCCCGGTCCTTGGGCCCGTAGGGGGGGGGGGCCCAAGGTCCTCAGGCCAAGGGTGGTCTTGGAAACCATTGAAAGGAATGATCCCCCTAGCTTCTTTATCAAGAGACTAGTAGTAAGGTCCAGTATAGAAGCGATACCATTTCCACACTCATAAAGCCCACCATAGAGTCTCCATAGAAATCTAGTCATTTATCAGGACCCCCCTTCGGCCCAACCCTCTGCCGCAGACTACGGAGTAGCCTGTCTGGCAGAGGGCAAGGACGGAGGGCCCTTGGTCCTACGGCCGGGGCGGCCCGGAGGACCCCCCCGGTCCTTGGGCCCGTAGGGCTCCTCTTTTAACCCCATATCTTAGGTAAACGAGAAGTGAGATCATCTACTACATCTAAGGTTTCGGTAACTATGGTTTGGTTAAGCCCCATAGGCAGGTAATACATATCGTGGTGTGCAAAGGCATTGAAGGCTAAGATGTTTACCGGGGTCCATAGTTTGAGGTCTTTGATGGCAATCTTTTCATTCACTCTTCCCCATCTAGGTAATCTTCTTGAGAAGATGTTGCTAAAGATACTACGAGGCATATAAAAAACAGCACTCGGAAAGTCAAAGATGTTCCATTTGAACCAGTTATCTACTCCTGGAGGCACATTGAATCCGTCTAGGACATAGACACTCTTACTTCAGATCTGTCAAGGTTTCATATACTCTTCATCCCCTTTATCCCCTTTAACCCCCTTTTTTCCCATGGTAGCTTTGTAGTTGGTACGGAGATGGCCCTCAAAACTAGACTTCACTGATTCATCATAGGCAGACTGCCTTATTTTCCTTCCAATCTTGGTAGTAATCTATCACTGGTTGAATTCCGGCTACTAGGTAAGAACCTATCTTCCATCTTTAGTTGAGTATTCAGAGGATGGGTGACACCAGGAAGCAGTTTCTTAGCAAAGAGAGGTCTAGGAGCAAAGACATAGCCGGTGTTATACTCTCCTCCTTGGTATAATATGTTAGGATATGGAGGGGTATCAGGGTCTTGGTTTCAAGCAGCATTCTCAAGGAATAGGATACCCTGAGAGTCTAACGCTATGGATGATAGCAGTGTTATCAATTCTGATCTGACATCCCCATACTCCAATATCTACCACTTTTCAAGGATCTATGACCACTACAATATGATAGGTTTCCTTTCCTTGGATGACATATCTAGGAGCTGGGGGACGGCATTTCTTGAGCACAGACTTAGGATCTACTTGACAACCATGGTTTTGTTCTTCAGGAACCTCAGCTTCAGGATAAGAGCTTGAGACGGGCCAAGCATAGCCTTCTCCAGCTCTGGCTAGTTGGACGTAGTTGGCTACGGAGTAACCTGTATCAGCCAAACGATCATTAAGGCTACTGAAGACGAGACGAGAATAGCAGTAGTTACCGCTGTAGGTGTAATAGTTCCTTGCTTCTTTGAGGTAGAGAAATTGGATCTGGTTACGATCAAGAACCCCCTTAATGTCGGTATCAGGGGTAAGGCCATAGTTATCTAGGCTATCAAATCTCTTAATGATCCACAGCTTAAATATGTCTTCCTTCTCTAGCTTGGTAGTAACCAGCAAAGACAGCTCTTGGGATTCTTGGAGATTGGTCATCTCTGTCCCTGAGCCTTGGTTACTGCCAATCATCATTCCTTGGATATCGGACTCAATGGCTCCTTTCAGATACCTGCCCACCACATATTCTTTCTAGCTCCCATCTCATTCTGCATAAACTGATATCTCTTAGCTTCTCCGATGAAATAGGTGCTCTCTTCTCAAGTGGCCACAATGGGATGGTTTCCGGTAATCTCTTTGCTGAAATAGGTGTAGTCATTGATGTCTAGAGCTTCAGGTTTGATGCCAGCTTCAGTGACGTTGACACAACCTTGGATGGTGAAAGGAAAGAGAAAGAAATGTGCCTGTTCTTCAGTCAGCTTCCGGTATCCATGGAGTGCTTGCTCTGTGTTCCTGAGAGTTTCTCTCATAATCTCTGGATTAAACATGCTCTTCCTTCTTCCTTGCTACTGGTTCTTCTCCGCCCATCTCCGGGGACATCATTTCTTTAGTGGCTGCAAAGATCATCTTGTTCACTTGGATGTTTTCATCCATGATCTTCTTAGCTTCTTGATGAGAGATCCCCTGCATCTTAGCTAATTCGGTAATGTAGTTGGAGAGGTTATGTTGAATCTTTTGCACTGCTTCTTCTAGCTCTAGAGCCTTATTCATGGTTCTCTTCTTCAGGGGAATAGAGAGGGTATAAGGTCTTTGCCCCTTACCATCTCATATGTTTTCTATGATGAGCACTTTGTCCAGAACACGGCTTCATTGGTCCACTCTAAGCTGTCGAAGAAGGTTCAAGGTTTCTTTGGTTACTTCTTGGTTGGCATAGATTTCTGAAGTAGTCTTCATGGTGTTGGTTTCGCTCATAGGAGAAAACCCAGCTCCTAAGAAGATGAAGTCTATAATCATTTGGAATCCTTCAAACCATTCTTTGATCTTTAGTTCTCCTTGAAGAATCTCTAAGTTAGAGGTAGAGCCCCTTATCGGTGATGGCCCCTCTAGTACGGAGACGAATCATGACATCTTGCATTACTTGAGCCATATCGCTATCATTATCAATCATTTTCGCCATGTCTTGAGCAATAAAGTCTCCTACAATCTTAGGCTTGACAATGATCATGTTATTTCAAATCTGTCTCAAAGTATGGTAAGCAAACTGGAATACACCCTCTAATAGAGTATCAAGTAGCTAGCTGGGGTTTTCAGCTTCAAGGGCTCATAAGTTCATACAGTCACTTCTGCTTGTTCCTCATCTCTACCACAGGAAGACAACCAAGATGATGGGCTCTTTCTTCTGTATGAGAGACTTGCATCTTTCCTAGTCCCCCTACCCCATCTCTTAAGCTATCCACTTGCACCTCTTGGTCAGGTAAGTATCAGGTACGCTTTACCTTGGCGGTGGTTCATTCCTCGTGTACTGGGTAACTTTGGTATCTCAGACTACATACCTTATAGACACTGGCTACTCTCTCGGTAATATGGACTTTCCTACTCTGGAGAGGTAATAAGGGTCAGCATAGCTTAAATAGGGCACTTCTCCAGGATACTTTGTCCTAAAGTAAGGATCACTTAAAGAGAGAGCATCATTCTTCTCATCCCCCTCGTTGGTTCATCTTTCCAAGGATCATTAGGAGCAGTCTCGGCATTTGGACTCTTCATAAATCAATCTCACCTAGCATCCTTTAAACAACTCGGAGTCCCAAAATGGTAGAAGTTTCTCATTAGAGGTAAAAAAGGTAGAGACTGGTAGATTAAAGATCCCTTCATTTGGCATAGTCTTCTGTGGAATTGGTAAGTCCTTCCACATCTCAGATAACTTGTTGATAACTTTGCACCATTGGATGTAAGGATCCTGCTGAGAAGGTGTGGTTTCAGGTGCACCTGGGTCTCCTTGTTGCACTTTAGCTATTAATAGCTACCCCACTTCTACTCAGTAAGTCATTAACCGATCCCATGGTTAGGAGCATCCCTAAGACTTCTTTGGTGGCTGGGTGACGAATATAGCTTCTTTTCTCAATCCGAAATCATGTCCGATCAACAGCTAACATGGATCCTCTAATCCCCTTTTCGCTTCTTACCTTCATTCTCAGTAATGTTATCTAGATCGTAGGTTAGGTCATATTCAGGGATTCTTCATAGGTGGAAAGCATATTGATCAATTCGGTCAAAGAAAGGACGCCCCGGCCCGGAGGACCAAGGGCCCCCCGGTCCTTGGGCCCGTAGGGGTTCCCAATAAACCCCTCAGCAGTCGTATTATGGAATACCTTATCTGTTTAGTAATTAAGATTAGCAGGTTAATCTGTTTCTTAATCCCTGTCTTCTGTAGGAGTTCATTCCCATATCATTGCTTATTAACTTGGTTAGCTTCATCAGTAAGGAAATAGGTTGAATAGGTATCTTCCTGTTTGATAGCTTCTTGACAATAGTACTTGGAATGCATCTGTTCATAATACTCCCTGCCTCATCGATCCTTCTTCTTGTTCTCAGGTTTAGCAAGTCGATCTTGCTCTTTTCCCAATTCTTCTTTAAACCTTACTTGATACTCTTCCTCTGTTTCCCCCTCTAATCGATCTAACTTAAATTCCTTGCCATCTTCATGCTGAAAGACCGAGCCTAAGGGATAGAGTATATCCTTCTCTTCACTGAGCTTACCAAATTCTCCTCTAACCTTAACACTCCGAGCTTTCTGATATCTTTGATCTAAAGTACCATCAAAGGGGAATTCAACACTATCTTCCCACTCCACAATGATCGGATCTCATCCTTCCAGAACCTGTTCAAAATCAGTATAGTCTCTTGGTTGGGCTCCCATTGGTTGATATCCAGTTTCAGTAGAGTTAGTAACCCCTCTCACAATCTCATTAGGAGAAATAGCTGTTTGTTTCCTAAAGCCACCTCACCTACGGTCCCCCTTGGCCCCAGGACGGGTCCTCGGGCCAGGGGTGGGACCTACGGTGGGCGAGAGGAAGAAAGTAAGTTCCTAATATCAGGCATTCGTAAGAAGATACCTATTGATCTTATCCTTGGTAAAGATAGCCATTATTTACCTCCTTTTACAACATGTTTAATAAAGTCAATATCCGTTTCAATCTTGTCAATCTTGGTTTCCATCTTTCATCTCTTATGATTTCACCAATTTCCTTAGCGAAAACCTCTTCCGTCATATTGGTACTGTGAATAACATATCTGTTTCTATCGTACCATCTTCTAGCATCTTCCCCTTCTTTAGGAGGCCTCGGCCCCCGGACGAGGGCCCGTGGTCCGAGACCGAGGCTCTGGAAAGATGCATTCTCCTTGAACCATCTTGGTGATTTTACTGAATAGGTACAACATCGATGAAGTGCTCAAAGTCGTTTATCTGTTTGTAAACTCACATCTCAGGACGAGGAGTTCTTCTAAGGACCCTACGGGCCCAAGGACCGGGGGCCCTTGGTCCTCCGGGCCGGGGTAGCTCATTTTCGTTGACCAATTTCTTCAAGAATTGAATCGTAGGAGTCTTCGCAGGATAATCGAAGGAGAGAGCATCTAGACTGGTATTAAGTCTTCTGAGGAGCCTTTCGGACATCAACCATTTACCTTGTTCTCTCATAATATCCTCAACCTGGTGAGCCTCTCGTTAATGTCTCCTATCTCGTTGGTTAACCTACAAGTGGAACTCCTCACGGCCTCTTCTATGGTCCTATTATCGTTAGGTAGATAGTTTCTAATTGCGGAGAGAAGGTTTAGACCCGTTGCAATGTAGATAGGGTAGAACCGGTGGAAAGAGGTACTATTGAATTCTCTGGCACCTGGGGAATTTGGTTAGAAATGGGTTCCTGAGAATAGGTTTCTCACGGCGATTACGTTGAAGGCAAAGTTCGCGAGAGAGATTAATGTGTTCGTAGACATTTTGGTCTTAGTTGTTGAAGGGAGAAAGATAGCTGATTTATATGAGTGAGAATTTGAGGGCGTAAAATCCTTTGTGATAGATGAGGTATTGTTTATCCTCTTGTTTACCTAAAACAGTCATGTAGCGCCAAGTATAAGGATTTCCAAATGAGATTATCACAAAGCAAGATAATGACATCAATTATGACTAATTTGGGTGATAAGGAATGTTGATCTAAGATAAGGAAGTGAAACCATTGAATATGGATATTTAGAAGAACTGGAGATTTGATGATCTAAGTTAGATGTTGTTAATCTGTGTGACCATGATAAGGGGCATTTTAATGAGAGATATGTACTCTAGGAGAGGAAATGGGTTAAAAGAGTATGTATCAGAATGATGGTTATTTAATCATGGAGAATCAAAGGAAAAAGAAGAAGGCAAATAAGGCAACCGCAGCAGGATAACCATCTACTAAATTCAGATCAGAAAATGACTATAGGTAAGGGGATTAAAACCTACTTCACCAAACAGTCATTTAAGTTCTACATCAAGACGGGCGGAAGCTCCATTGCCTCAAACGGTAGCGGGTTAATACCACATGCTACTTGGGTTAGGTTCCACAGCTTATCTTTGATGCTCCGAGAGCTCGTAAGCTTTTCTCTGTTACCCTTTTAACCCAATCTCTTCCAACCTGCAGACTACTTGTGGAGTAGGGGGAATCCCCTAGCTCAATGCTCCAGCCAATCACGAGACGCAATGCTCTTCACGAGGCTTATGTCCACCGCAGCCTAACACGGAGTTAGGGGTTTCCAGAGGTTAGCTTAGAGAAGCTAGGGGGTGTCTTCTTTCAACACTCTTTGCCTTACAAGGTTTCCGCGCCCCGACCCATTACTATAACCAATGATTACTCTTGTCGGCCTGTTGTTTACCAGACGTCTGTTAGCGCTGAAAGGAAGGATCTCCCTCAAAACGAAGCTTCAAAGGTAAAGTGGCTTGGCATATTGACTTTCGCTCATCTCCACTGACCCTAGGGTTAAGTTGGAAGAGGACTCCCCCGTCCCTTCTACCTGAGCCGCCTTAGGCAAGCAGAAGAGAGCTGGGGGAGTTGCCAGAGTAGCTTTTGTTCATCAAATCTAGGAGTCAGACCTCATAATTCCATTCTTTAAACGACCTCAAGGCGGCTCCATTCAAGAACTTAAGGAATTACTTACCTTCGTCTTCAATTCTCTAAACTTACCTCACCCCTGCGGCTGCGTACTATGCCGCAGCAGCCCTAGGACCCCCCGGTCCCCTTGGCCCCAGGACGGGTCCTCGGGCCAGGGGTGGGACCGTAGGTGGCTCTGGTTGGCTTATCCTCAAAATGCTGGGAATTCAAGGAACCAATCGCTGAGGATATCTGGCAAATTCTGAAGTCATAAAGTACGAACTTCTAGACACACCCCCACCCCTTGGGTCATTGGAGATTTAAGGGGAGGTATCTTAAATGGATTTGACCTGGGGGGGCCCAAAGGGCCGATTTATACGTTCAGGGGCAGATTCCTCTACCCCTACCTTGCTACAACTTAACAGGAATCGCCGGCTCTGGCTAACCAGACAGAGGCCCGTAGCAAGGGAAAGAGGATTACCTCTACTCTTACTAGAGTATATCTGGCTTCGAACAGTTCCGACTTTCCCCGCCTGATGGACAGTAAGTGCGCTCCCAAAAGGATGTTTCACCGCGGCGTGCTGATCCGTGATTACTAGCAATTCCTTCTTCATGTAGACGAATTTCAGTCTACAATCCGAACCATTATCTTCAGTTTTGGGGTTCCCTCCGGTTCACACCATTGCCTCCCATTGTTAAAGAATTTGTGGCACGTTACTATAGCCCACTCCATAAGGGCCATGAGGGCTTGTCGTCGTCCCCTTAACCAGCCTTATTGGCTAGTACCCTGCTAGAAATTTGATAGTTTAACTAACAAGAGGGGTTTCGTACATTAGCGGAATTAACCTGATGTCTCACGATATGAACTGCTCGACAGCCATGTAGCACCTGTGCTAGCATACAAGGAGTGGTGAGGTTCTTCGCGGGGTATCGATTTAAACAACATGCTTCACTGCTGGTCTTCAGGGCCGTCTAGACGTTTGGGTTTCAAAGTTGCCTTCATACTCCCCAGGCAGGAAGCTTAATGCCTTCGCTTCTAGGGTGAGAGCTTACCCTGCCTCCCGAAGGTCGCAAGGGTCCCAACCTATAGCCTCCATCGTTTAAGGTGTGGACTACGAGGGTATCTAGTTGAGATAGGTAGGCCCTTGCGGGCTTCCCCCCTCTCAGAACCGTACGTGCGACTTTCACCGCATACGGCTCAAGCATAAAAGACGCAATTATTAAGGGTTCTAATTTAGAATTGCTACCTCCACCAGGCGAGGCTGGGACAAGGGTTAGCCTTGTATCCTAGGAACCCACCCTAAGCGGTATATTTAGATAGCCACTCTTCATATTCCGTCTTTTACACCCTTGCATAAGTCAGCCAGCTTTCACTGTAGGTTATACACCCTATCTCTCCCATTACAGAAGAGCCTTCGCTTTTTATGCTGTCCTCTACCCACTGGCCGATAAACCAAATCGCTTTAATTCCTCCTCTCTCTCAAGAGGAGACCATTGGGCTTACCCAGTTCCATCAGAAACACGTCTAGCCTCCCTTAGGTTCCAACTTTGATTCGTAAGCTATAGGTCCATCTATGTATAACCGAGAACTCGTTACACATCCAAATTACAAACCTTTATTTACGCTGGTTCGATCTCTCTAACCTTAGGAGGCAGCCCGACTCCTTGTCAGGAGGTTACCCTAAAGCTTTACACAAAACCGTTACCGGAAGGAGGGTGAACCACCCTATCTTGCATATTTAGGTGGGCTATTGCCAGATGGAAAGCAATGAGGTATGATACCCCAATGTTTCTTTTAGCTTTGCTGGTCGCACATCCTCTTCGCTCCCCACACTTTCGTCGTCTAAGCGTCAGTGGTTACTTAGGATATGGCCTTCGCCGTAGCGGTCCTCCAGGGATCATCGGATTCTATCCCTACTCCTGGAGTTCCCTGATCCCCCCATAACACTCTAGCTCGCAAGTTGTAAGTTCCCCTTGGCCGCCTTCGGCCCCCTGGTCCTCGCCCACCTAACCGTACGGTCCCAAGGACGGTGGGCCCCCCCTACGGGCCCAAGGACCGGGGGCCCTTGGTCCTCCGGGCCGGGGGTGGTACCTCCGGCCGCCCTGGCCGGACCCCTGGCCCGAGGACCCAGGGGGTCCTGGGGCCAAGGGGGGGGGGTGGCAAAGTAGGCACCGGAGTTCAGTTTACCTTTACGGGCAACCTACAGACACTCTAGGCCCATTTAAGACGGATAACGCTAGCCCCCCTCGTATTACCGCGACTGCTGGCACGAGGTTGGTCGGGACTGATGGGAGAGTTTACTCATTATGCTCCTCTCCGGTAGGGTTTGTACGGGATTAGGTAAGACCCTTCTAGTTGGCTGGATCAAGCTTGCCCTCATTGTCCAATATTCCTCACTGCTGCCGAGCATTCCTCGGGTGACCCTTGTTTCAGTGCCACTGTGGTTGGCCGTTCTCTCAAACCAACTATGCATCATAGACTTGGTAGGCCGTTACCACCACCAACTATCTATTACAGGATAGGCTCATCTGCAGGCGGATAACCTTCCTTTGAATTATGGGCATTGAACCCATCCTGAAGGTAGATTCCTATTTGGTACTCACCCGGTCGCCATGAAGGGGAATTCTACAGTGGTGAGAGAGGACCCGCCCGAAGCCTCCCCCCGGTCTCAGGCAAGGGCTCCGGGGGGGTCCTCCGGGCCGCCCCGGCCGTAGGACCAAGGGCCCTCCGTCCTTGCCCTCTGCCAGACAGGCTACTCCGTAGTCTGCGGCAGAGGGTTGGGCCGAAGGGGGCAGGACCGAGGGGGTCCTCGGGCCAGGGGTCCGGCCTGGGCTCACCCCGTGGGTGCCGTCTGCCAGACCCCTCTGCTGCAGACTACGGAGTAGCCTGTCTGGCAGAGGGCTCCGTCCGGCTTGACAGGGCAGGGCATATGGCAAAAGAACGCCAGCTGTTTATCTTCATATGACTTGCATGTGTAACCCACTAGATAGCGTATTCCTGAGCCACGTCTAAGCTCTTACAATACAGTAGGTCATAGTCTAAACGATCTATGACGGGTTCAATCTATCAGATCCCCAAAAAGGTGGGGGCACCGAGGGGTGTTTTGGTTGAATCTAGTTAAGAACCAAACAGAATCACAAGGAATAAGAAAAGAGATAAGGTAGGGTTTAGCTAACCCTCCCCCCGGTCTTGGAACCAAGGGCTTCAAGTCGGGGGGGGGGCATATAGCCCCACTCGGTAAGCCATTGAAGAAGTAATGTAAGGTTTCACAAGGTGCTGTACCTTTAGGTAACTCTCGTTTGGGGACTCGAGATTTTATACTGATTTTTGGCTCTATCAGCAATAACCCGAGTAGACTCAATACCAAAATTATGCCAAAAGAATGGAGCGCAAACGATCAACCTCCGCTGTGGTGAATGAATCCGTATAGATTTCTATTGCTCCTTGAGTCTTATTATAATGGCAATCTCCGGAAAGCCAATAAGCCATAGCAATAGGAGTTAAAAGGTTACTGATGTTAGCTGGAATAACTTGGATCTTTTTCCCATCCTCATTTCGGTACCATTGCTCAGTAAAGAAGGGCATAGTGAAGGTATCGAAAGCATACCATTTACGCCCATCTTTATGGCAATACAGACGAGGAGGACGGAGCCCTCTGCCAGACAGGCTACTCCGTAGTCTGCAGCAGAGGGGTCCCTACAATACCAAGAGGGGCGAAAAGATCCCACAGCAACTGAACGAAGGTTCCGTCCTTTGCAGGATTCGCAACTGAGCGTCGGTACATCCCCCCTCCGGCCCCCCCTACGGGCCCAAGGACCGAGGGGGTCCTCCGGGCCGGCTGCGGCATAGTATGCAGCCGCAGGGGCTGGTCCAAGCCCTTGGTTCCAAGACCGGGGGGGGGGCCGAAGGGTCGCCGAGAGCCCTCCCAGTAATTACCTCTTGGATATAAGGGGTATCACGTATTGCCGTTTTCGCTGCAGCCGAAAGGTAATGGCGGAATAAGACAAAGGTGGCTAGCATTTGAGTTAAATATTGCGAAACTTCACTTTTTAGGTGGAAAAATAACAGCGGACTTCACCGCTGAGGCGTCTAGATTCGTAGTCAGCACAGAAAGTAATCCGTGAATTTCGAGAGTGTGATGCCACTAAATAGCGTTCAACCGGAGTCACGTCTGAGCTCTTAGCTTATCATTAATGTCTAAAGGATCATTAATGGGTTAAATCTATGGAATCGCTGCGGATATTGACCCGTCCTGGGGCCAAGGGGGACGGAGGGCGTCCTACGGCCGCCCGGCCGGAGGTACCACCCCCGGCCCGGAGGACCAAGGGCCCCCGGTCCTTGGGCCCGTAGGGGGGGCCCACCGTCCTGGGACCGTAGGTGGGTGGACCAAGGGCCCAGGGTCCTAGGGCCAGGGGTGGTTCCAAGACCGGGGGGGGGGGCCTATGCCGATGAACCACTTCCCCTTGGGGTTATCCCCGGCTGCTTCGCAACCACCCTTGCCTTCCGACATTGTCCGGGCCAGACTGGGGATTCACTCATGGGTTCGGCTGATACGCCAACGTTAAGCGTATGCCATGTTCGAGAGGTCTTAAATTAGGCTTCCGGGTAATCTAGGGCACTCTTACGATTTCTCTGCCTGCAAGTATTCTACTCAGGGGCTCCTTTAACTCCTTCCATCCTCCTTCTCATACGCTCCCGAACTCCTAGGCTAGGTAGGATTCCTATTCATATTCCTTCCTGCTTGGATGGCTGGTCTTTCCCCACACCTCTGGTCCCAACCCCTCTGCTGCAGACTACGGAGTAGCCTGTCTGGCAGAGGGCTCTGCCCTGGCCCGAGGACCCCCTCGGTCCTGGGGCCAAGGGGGACGGGGGGCCCTTGGTCCCCTTCGGCCCAAGTAGGAGGGCCCTTGGTCCTACGGCCGGGCTCCGGCCGGAGGTACCACCCCCGGCCCGGAGGACCAAGGGCCCCCGGTCCTTGGGCCCGTAGGGGGGGCCCACCGTCCTGGGACCGTAGGTGGGCCGATTCGACAGGGTGCCAGTTGAGCCTGTTTCACCGGTGAACCTCCAACGGTCTTAGTTTCCCGTCAGACTAATGTTTAGTCCTAAGAAAGAACCAATTATGCGAGAGTTATGAATATTCTTGTTATAAAACGTTGAAGCAGTTGAGGAAGAAGTCTCTTGGAAGCTAAGTAGATCAAGACAGATAGCAGGATCAGACCAAAAGACAGCTGGTTTACAAAGTAAAAAGGAACTAGTTGAGGCATCAAACACTACCTGATTGTTTGGTTTCCTATACGACGTCGTCGCCGAGAGTTTACCGCACCACTCCACTTCCGAACCTACCCTTTGTCGCTCCACAGTCTTGAAACGGTTTGGAGGAACAAGCCAACACTAACCATAATCCCAACTATTTTGAAGATGGCCACGATAACATGATGAGCAGATTATGCCCCGTAGTTCAGATTCCTACATACTGTCTATGGCTATAACTCAAATGGGGTATATTTATTGGTAGCATACTGGACTACCTTTTGGGGTTGCTAATTGCTATAGAACCCCGGAGTCTGTAGAAGGCGACTATGATAGCTAAGCCTATAGCACTTTCAGCTGCCGCAACCGCGATTACGTAGATTCCAAAACCCTGGGCCAATATATCCGAAAAGGTATAGGAGCTCAATAAGAGCAAGAGAGCAACTGCAAGGAGCATAAGCTCCAGACAGAGCAACATGAGAACCAGATTTTTGCGGTTTACTATGAAACCCATCATACCTATCAGGTACAATATCAGAGAAAAGAACATTTGAGTGAGTTTTTAGATCTTACTTCTAAAGGTTAGTTTGTCTGTTTAACAAGCTGCTGTAAGCTAAGAGGGGGATCCCTAATAAGACAATAGCGGAGGAGGGAAAAGAAACAATAACTCAAGGCAGAAGACCTCACCTCTCTATACCCCTCCCTTTTGAACCTTTCTGACCACCTCGTCCAAGACCGGGAGGGGCTACCCCTAAATAGACCTAGGAGGGCTTATCCCCCATTTGGCCTTTCTGATATTACCCCCCTCATACATACCCTCCCTCACACTGGACACCGGTACTTTGAAGTTGAGATTAAACACCACCCACCTGGGACAGAGTCCACAGGGACATAGTAATGATAGATAATAAATGATAAAGGCAAGGAAAATAGAAACTAATTGGGACAAGTACAACATTACTGAGAGCAATAACTCTCATTTGACAACAGGAGCATTCATAATGGCATACGCTAGATCTTATTTATCAACATAGTAGAATTCAAACAGAAGAGCGGATATACCATTCTTCTACGGCCACTCCCTTCGGCCCAACCCCTGGCCCGAGGACGCCCTCGGTCCTGGGGCCAGGGGTTGGGACCTAGGTGGGGGAGGACCAAGGGGGCCGGAGGGGCCATAAAGCAGGTCTTTCGGATCGGTAAGATTTGAACTTACAATCTATCGGACCCAAACCGATCGTCTTACCTTTAGACTACGATCCGCGTAGAACTCCTTGGAAGGACCAGAGTGGGGCAATTGGTGTTTTTAATCTAGTTAACTACCAAACAGGAATCAAGAGAGAGGGGGTGACAGGTTTAAAGGTCTAGACCCCTTTGGGCTCTAATGCCTACGGCGCCAGGCCCGGTACGGAGGGGTCACAGGCCCCCCGTGGGTCCGGCCAAGCCCTTGGTCCCTCAGGCCGCCCTGGCCGGACCCCTGGCCCGAGGACCCGTCCTGGGGCCGGAGGGGGGGGGTTGGCCCCGCCGTTGGCCCTGGTCAACTCCGTAGGCGGAGGACTCCCCTACTGGGTAAACCTTGCGGTTTATGAAATCCAGTTTAGAGTCATACCCAGGACAAAAAATAAGAGAGATCTGACTGATAGGTCGGAGACAACAAACATAGGTTCTATAGCGGAAAAGGAGGGAGTTGAACCCTCAAGGACCATTTAGTCCCATAACTTAGCAGGTTATTGCCTTAACCCATTCGGCCACTTTTCCTAAAACCCTACGGGCCCAGGACCCCCTGGGTCCCCTTCGGCCCAACCCCTCTGCTGCAGACTACGGAGTAGCCTGTCTGGCAGAGGGCTCTGCCCTGGCCCGAGGACGCCCTCGGTCCTGGGGCCAAGGGGGACGGAGGGCGTCCTACGGCCGCCCGGCCGGAGGTACCACCCCCGGCCCGGAGGACCAAGGGCCCCCGGTCCTTGGGCCCGTAGGGGGGGCCCACCGTCCTGGGACCGTAGGTGGGCGGTCCAGGGGCCAAGGGGACCGGGGGGG
>WNGA01000071.1_pt1 | contig 118034 bp, 100 predicted proteins | sample 5400061 | NCBI WGS metagenome assembly WNGA01 (sample SAMN13153366, study PRJNA577476) | soil metagenome | isolation source: 100 cm soil or saprolite under grassland replicate 2 | place: USA:California | collected 2016-06-15 | reverse complement strand
CGCGGGGGACGACCTCGAAGCTGGCCACGTCGCCGAGCTGGACCGGGCGGCCCTCCGCGCTTCGGACCACGAGCTGGCGCAGGTCGGCCAGGTTCTCGCGGTCCTCGAGGGTGAGCGAGAGGTTCACCTCCACCTCGCGGTCTCCGGCGTTGAAGCGGGGGAGCCGCAGGCCCCCCAGGGTGAAGGCGAAGGCGTCGGCCATGTCCTGGGGGGCGAGGCCCAGCTTGCGCGCGCGGTCGCTGTCGAGGCGCGCCTGGATCTCCCGCCAGGCGTTGCGGGCTGAGGTGTTGACGTCCTCCACTTCTTCGATGGCCTCGAGCTTCCCGGCCACGACCTCGGCCCAGCGGTTGAGCCCCTCGAGGTCGTTGCCGTAGAGCTTGACCGCGAAGTAGGTCGTGGAGCCTCCTTCCTCCGCCTCCTCGCGGAAGTAGACCTTGGCCCCGGGGACGGGGGGAAGCGCGCCGCGGACCTTCTTGCGCAGCGTCTTCAGCTCCTCGTCCGGCAGGTCCTCCTTGCTCAGCACGATGATGGTGGTGGCGTCGCCCTCCCCGAAGAAGAAGTAGAGGTCCTTCACCAGGAACTCCTCGCGCTTCGACCAGAGGAAGTCCTCCACCCGGCTCACCGCGCGCTCGGACCCGGACTTGTAGGTAAAGTCGGCGAAGTCGTCGCTGAGGGCGATCGGTTCCGGTTTGCCCTGGGAGAGCTTCTCGAAGCCGTTCAATGCATTGAACGAACAGGACGACCGCCTCAGCCCGGCCGTTGCAGCAAGACCCGGGCGGCTCTCCCCTACCGGGGCCAGAGCCAGCCGAAGGTCCCGGCGGTCAGCAGCCCGTAGACCAGGCCGTCCGCCATGTCCTTCAGGGTGTGGCTCCAGGGCCGGCCCCACCAGATCGATCCCGGAAGCAGCGCGGCCGTGTAGGCGGCCACCGCGATCGCTCCCGCCACCCGGAAGACGTGCAGAAAGGCGGTCCCGTCGGGGAGGGTGCGGCCCGCGAGGTAAGCCACGAACACCGACACCCCGAGGCAGTAGAGGAGCGACAGGCCAAAAGCGCGGCTCATCGAGAACGGGCCCGGCGCGGTCACGGTGAGCAGTCCCACCGGACCGCGGGTCAACTTCGCGACGAACGCGGCGTCGTGGACGGCCTCCGGATCGGACGCGTAGGGGAAGCGGTAGACGCCCGGCCGCAGCGCCTGCTTGCCGAGCGCCTCCAGGGCCGCCGCCTCGTCGGGCAGCCGCTTCATGTCGCTTCGGTGGTGGGGCAGGACCAGCCAGACGAGGGCGCTCGCGACCAAGACGAGCAGGGCCGAAAGGGCGATCGGGATCAGCAGTTGGCCGAGGGGCACCATGGCCTTCCTCCGCGTGTTCAGTCGAGGAGCCGCGCTCCCGCCATGGGCCGGCAAGCGAACCAGGCCGCCGGCAGGTCGACCTTCGCGCGATAGGCGGCCAGCACGGCCGTGCCGAAGGCCGCCACGTCGCCCTCCCGGACGAGGGCCACCGCGCAGCCTCCGAAGCCCGCGCCCGTCATGCGGGCCCCGTAGCAGCCGGGCTGGGCGCGGGCGAGGTCGGTGAGAAGGTCGAGCTCGGCGCAGGAGACCTCGTACAGGTCGCGGAGGCTCGCGTGGGAGTCGTTCATCAGGCGTCCCGCCCGGGCGAGGTCGCCCGCGCGCAGGGCGTCCGCCATCTCCCGCGGCCGCAGGTTCTCGGGCACCACGTGGCGCGCGCGCTTCAGCACGATCGGATCGAGGCGGTGCGCGCCGCGCTCGAGCAGCTCCGCGCTGACGTCGCGCAGGGCGCGGATCCCGGGGACGAGGGCTTTGAGGCCGTCCACCGCGGCCTCGCAGGCGGAGCGCCGATCGTTGTAGGCGCTGCCCGCGAGGGCCCGCCGAGCCCCGGTGTCCATCACCACCACCGCCGCCCCCGCGGGCACCGGCACCGGCTCCGCCGCCAGCGAACGGCAGTCGAGGAGCAGCGCGCATCCTTCCCGGGAGACCGCGGACGCGAACTGGTCCATGAGGCCGCAGTTCATTCCCACGTACCGGTTCTCGGCCTTCTGGCCGAGCTTCGCCATCCGCACCGCGTCCCACGGGAGGCCGCCCGCCGCCGCGAAGGCGCGCGCGGCCGCCAGCTCGAGGGAGGCGGAGGACGACAGGCCCGCCCCGATCGGCACGTCCCCGTCGACCACGGCGTCGAGCCCCGGGAACTCGAAGCCGTCTTCGGCGAGGGCCCAGGCCACGCCGGCCACGTAGGAGAGCCAGTCGGAGCCGCCGGGAGGCGCGAGGTCCGCCAGGTCCAGCTCTTTCGTCTCGCCGAAGGCCACCGCGTGGGCGCGCAGGCGGCGGTCCGCCCGCGGCCGGAACGCGATGGCGGTGCAGCGGCCGATGGCCATGGGCAGGACGAAGCCGTCGTTGTAGTCGGTGTGCTCGCCGATGAGGTTCACGCGGCCGGGGGCCACGGCCAGGCGGGGGCCGGGGGCGCCGAACTGCTCGGCGAAGCGCCGCTCGGCGCGGCGGAGCAGGGCCGGGTCGACCCCGTCGCGACAGGACACCTGGTCGCGAGTCAAGCGCGTCTCCGGTAGTGCTCTTCCGGCAGCTCGCGCAGGCGGGCGGCCGCCGCCTCCGCGGTCAGGTCGCGCTGGGGCTCGGCGGTCAGCTCGAAGCCGACCAGGAACTTGCGGACGGTGGCCGAGCGCAGGAGGGGCGGGAAGGCCACCGCATGCAGCCGCCAGTACGGGTGCTCGCCCCCGTCGTGGGGCCGGCCGTGCCATCCCATCGAATAGGGGAAGGAGCAGTGGAAGAGGTTGTCGTAGCGGACGGCCAGGCGCCGCAGGACGTCGGCCAGGGCATCGCGCTCCTCGGGACGGAGCGAGGGCAGGTCCGCCACGCGGCGGACCGGGACCAGCATCGCTTCGAACGGCCACACCGCCCAGAAGGGGACGAGAGCCACCCAGTGCTCGTTCCGGCAGACGATCCGCTCGCCGTGGGCGAGCTCCCGCGTGAGGTAGTCCCCCAGGAGGTCTCGCCCGTGGCGCTCGAGATAGGCGCGCTGGGCCGCGAGCTTGCGCGCCGGGATGAGGGGGAGGTGGCCAGTGGCCCAGACCTGGCAGTGCGGGTGCGGGTTGCTGCAGCCCATGAGCGCGCCCTTGTTCTCGAAGAGCTGCACGTAGCGGATCCGCGCGTCCTGCCCGAGGGCCTCGACTTCGCCGGCCCAAGCCTCGACCACGCCGCGGATGGCGCCCGCGTCCATCTCCGCCAGGGTCAGGTCGTGCCGAGGCGAGAAGCAGAGGACGCGGCAGCGGCCCCCGGCCGTCTCCGCCACCAGCAGGCCGCCCTCGTCGACCCGCTCGTCCCGGGCCTCCGGCAGGAGCGCGGGGAAGTCGTTGTCGAAGGCGAAGGTCGTCGCGTAGGCCGGGTTCTTCTGACCGTTCGCGCGGGAGTTGCCCGGGCAGAGGTAGCAGTAAGGGTCGTACTCGGGCAGCCGCTCCTCGGTCACCCTCTCCGTCTGGCCCTGCCACGGCCGCTGCAGCCGGTGGGGAGAGCAGAGCACCCACTCGTCGAGCAGGGGGTTGTAGCGGCGGTGAGGGCCCTGGATCACAACGGGGGAATACTACCGGAGCCGGCCCCCCCGCGCGCGTCCCGCCGGGGCCCCACGTGGGGCGCCTCAGGGGCCGCTCACCGTGGCGGCGTGGAGGAGCCAGCCGTCGGGGTCGAGAACCAGGGACGACGGCCGGCCCGGCAGGTCGAGCCGGACGGTTTGCCGGCGCTCCGCCACCCGGACCGTGCGCCGCTCCTGCGCGTCGCCCACCGCGAACGCAAGCTCCACCGGCGTGTCGAAGAGGCCCCCGGCCTGGGCCTGCTCGAAGGCGACCTCCGCCTGCCGGTTTCGCGCGTCCCACCGCCAGGTGACGCGGTACTCGGGGAAGCCCGGCTGGTAGAACCACTGCCGGAAGAAGGTCGCCAGTGAGGTGCCCGCCTCCGCTTCCATCACCCGCTGGACGTCCTCCGTCACCGCGTTGCCGCCCGCGTGCCGCCGGTAGTAGGTGCGCACGCCGCGGAAGAAGGGCTCGTCCCCCAGAAGCCGCCGCAGCATGTGCAGCACCCACGCCCCCTTCTGGTAGTTGAAGGGGTTGAGCTTCTTCGGGATGTCGGCGAGGTCCGGGTCGATGACGGGGGCCGGGTGTTTCCGGTGGAACTCCTTCACGGGCTCGACGGCACGGGCCATGCGTGCCTTGAGCGCGGAAGGGCCCTCGAGCCGCTCGTAGAAGAGGGCGTCGAAGTACGTCGCGAAGCCCTCCGAGACCCACAGGTGATCCCAGTCACCGGGGGTCACGGAGTCGCCGAACCACTGGTGAGCAATCTCGTGGGGGACGGGGGATTCGGTGACCGGCTCCTTCTGGAAGGCCGTCTCCGCGTAGAAGATCGCGCTCGCGTTCTCCATCCCTCCGATGCGCGTGGTGGACTGGACCTGGGCCAGCTTCTCGAAAGGGTAGGGCCCGATGGTGTCGATCAGGAACTGGAGCACCAGGGCGGAGCGGCCGAACTTGCGGGCCGCCGCCGCCCTGTCCTGCGGGTAGGCCCAGATCGAGAGGGGCACCCCCGCCACGACGCCCGCCGGCTCGACCGCGAACTCCGCCACTCCGATGACCATGCAATAGGTCGGGATGGGGACCGACTGGCTCCAGCGGGTGAGCCGTCGGCCGTCGAGGAGCGCGCGCGTCTCCACCTGGCGCCCCGGAGCGACCACCTCGAAGCGGTCGGGCGCCATGACCGCGAAGTCGGCGGTGGCCTTGTCGTAAGGGTGGTCGAGGCAGGGAAACCAGCGGTGGGCGTGGTCCGGCCAGTTCTCGGCGAAAGCCACCCGCCGGCCGTGCGCGTTGCGGCCGATGAGCAGGCCGCCCTCGGGTCGCCCGTGGTACAGGACCTCGACCGCTCCGATCTCGCCCCGGGCCAGGGGCCGTTCCAGCTCGATCTCCAGGCGGCCGCTCTCGTGGCGGAACGGCCGCGGCCGCCCGCCCGCGCTCACCGCGTCCACGGTCAGGCCTTCGAGATCGAGGCGCAGGCGGTCCACTCCGTCCTGCCGCGCCTCGAGCCGCACGCGCGTGGTCCCCGCCAGGAGGTTGCTCCCTTCCCGAAGCTCGACCGCGATGTCGTAGTGCAGCACGTCCACCGCGGTCTGCCTCGGGTAGGAATCGGCGGCGGCGGGCCCGGCGCGGAGGCCCAGGACGACGAGGGCCGCGACCAACAGGCGCGAAGACGATCTCGCGGGAGGGTGGATCATGGCCCCCTGCTATAGTGAGGTCGAATGCTAACCGACTTCCACCTGCACACGACCGTGAGCGACGGCGAGCTCGATCCAAGCACCCTCCTCGCCCGCGCGAAGGGCCACGGGATCACCCACCTCTCGGTCACCGACCACGACGCCCTGGGAGCCTATGCCTGGAGCGGAGGTGCTATCTTCGCGGAGGCGAAGCGGCTGGGCCTCAGCCTGACCGTGGGGATCGAGATGGACGCCGACCTCGACGGGCTCGAGGTGCACGTCCTCGGCTTCGACCTCGCGGGCGACCACCCCGCGCTCAGAGCCCACCTCGAGGCGGTTCGGGCGGCGCGCGCCGAGCGAGCCCGGCGCGAGATCGGGATCGTGAACGCGCTCCTGGGGGAGGGGACGATCGCCGAAGCCACGATCTTCGTCCCCGGCCGGGAGACCCTCATGAAGCCGCACTTCATCCACCCGATCCTCGAGAAGGGCCACTTCGCGACCTACGAGGAGGCCAACGCCTGGTACCGGAAGAACGTGAAGGCGGGAGTGGCGGTGCCGAAGCCGGCATTCCCGGAAGTCCTGCAGCTCATCCACGGCGCGGGAGGCTGGGCCGCCCTCGCCCATCCCGGCTACTACGAAAAGGCCGGCCTCAAGGTGGCGGCCCGGCTCGCCGACTGGCGCACGCTCGGCCTCGATGCCGTCGAGCTCGACTACCCGTACCACGCCTGCTCGCCCCGCGAGTTCTCCCGGGAGAGCGAGCGCGCCTTCATCGACGCGGTGCGGCGCGCCGGGGAGGCGGCCGGGCTGCGCTTCACCCGCGGCAGCGACAGCCATACCGCGGGCGACTTCGAGCGGGTGTACGGTCCGCTCGGGGCCTGATCCGAGCCCAGGAGCACCCGATGCGATCCCGGCTCGTCCAGAGCGTCGTCCTGTCGGGAGTTCTCCTCGGCCTTCCGGGGAGGGCGCCCGCGGAAACCGCGGACCAGGTCCTCGCCCGCTACCTGCAGGCCCGGGGCGGGATCGACCGGATCCACGCCGTCCAGACGCTGCGCCTCACGGGAAGGATGACCCTGCCCGACGTCGAGGCGCCGCTGGTGCTCGAGCTGAAGCGGCCGAACCGGATGCGCACCGAGTTCGTGTTCCAGGGCAGGACCGGAGTGCGCGTCTACGACGGCCAGAAGGCCTGGATGATCCTTCCCGTCCCCGGCCTGGACCAGGCGCAGGCCATGTCCCCGGAGGAGGCCCGGGACGCCCGGGAGCAGGCCGACATCGACCTCTCTCCGCTCGTCGACCCCGAAGTGAAGGGCTACGCGGTGGATCTGCTCGGGCGCGAGGCCGGCCTGGGGGGCAGGGAAACCTGGAAGATCCGGGTCCGCGCGCGCGAAGGCCAGGCGCGCACCATGTACCTCGACGCCAGGACCTGTCTCGTGGTGCGGATCGAGGAGAGCCGGACCCTCGAGGGGAAGGAGGAGGAGTTCGTGACCACGGTCGGGGATTACCGGTCGGTGGCGGGGCTGGTGTTCCCCTACGCGATCGAGGTGGGGCCCAAGAAGGGCGGCGAGCCGCAGAAGTTCAGGTTCGACAAGATCGAGGTCAACGTTCCCCTCGACGACTCCCGCTTCGTGATGCCGGAGCCAGCCCGGCGCTGATGCTAGGCGCCGTGGGCCGAGGGCCGGAGCGCCAGGCCCAGTTGATACCGGCCGCCCAGCGAGGTGACCCAGCGCACCACGGCGGGGAGCGAGCGTTCGGCGCCTTCCTCGAGGAGGGTCAGCATCACGGACTGCGAGAGGGGGATCGGCCCCGAGAGATCGATCTGCGCCCCCCGAGCGTCCAGGTCCAGCAGCAGTCCGATCATCAGCAGGTTGCCCGAGGCGTCGCGGACCTGCACGGGCACGCTCGGATCCTCGTGAGCGGTCCGGCCCTGGAGCGGCCGGGCTCCCCTCAGGATGCGCCGGCAGCTTTCCACGACGTCCGGCAGGCGGAACGGCTTCGAGATGAAGGCGGCCACTCCCTCGCGGCGCGCGTGGTCGAGGCTTGCGTAGTCCTCGGCCGAGGTCTCGAGCGCCACCGGAATCCGCGCGGTGCGGGGAGAGGCCGCCAGGTGCTTCAGGACCTGCCAGCCGTCCATGCCGGGCATCTTGATGTCGAGCAGGATGAGGTCCGGCGGGTCCGCCGCCACCGCGGCGAGGGCGCTCGGGCCGTCGGCCGCGGTCGTGACGAGCCCCCCGGCCGCAGTGAGGGTCGTCTCGAGCAGGTCGAGGATGCAGGGCTCGTCGTCGACGACGAGGATGCGGGATGGGGCGAGAGGAGCGAGTTCAGCCACAGACCAACCTCCCAAAGCTGCCCCGCGCTCGGGAGGGGGAGTCGCGGCCGGGGAGCCCTTTCGATGAAAAGTGTATACCTAAGATACGATTTTGTCCACGACAATCGCGTGCTTATCCTCTCAAGTGGAGCAGATGCCGAGGCTCTTCCGACCCTTTCCAAAGAGGCGATCCCTTTGCTGGACAAGTACTTGCAACATAAAGACGAGCGTAGCCTTCTCGAGGCGAAGCGTGGAGACCCGTTCCGGGAAGAGCGGTTCTCCTGAACCTCACCGCCCGGGCGAATTCGCCCTCCCTGTGCTAGCCTTCCGGCGCAATCAGGAAGGATGATCATGCCCTGGTGGGTCTGGGTCCTCATCGGTTTGGGCCTGCTCGCGGCGGAGATGGCCACCCCCGGCGGGTTCTTCGCCATCTTCTTCGGCCTGGCCGCAATCCTCGTCGGGGTGTTGGCGGCGCTCGGCGTTTCCGGCCCTCCCTGGCTGGAGTGGCTCCTCTTCTCCGTGTTCTCCGTCCTGGGCATCGCCTTCTTCCGCCGCCCCCTCATGCGCCGCTTCAACCTCGCAGGGGGCGCCAAGACGGTGGACCGCATGGAGCGGGAGGTCGCGGTGGTGCTGGAGGACGTGGCTCCGGGCGGCGCGGGCAAGGCCGAAATGCGGGGCACCTCCTGGACCGCGCGCACCGCGGGGCCCGCCACTCTTGCCAAGGGGCAGCGCTGCCGGATCGAGCGCATCGAGGGGCTCACGCTCTGGCTGGTCCCGGAATGAAGGGTCGCTAGGCCGGCAGCCGCCGGGTTGAGGGAGGATCATCATGCAGGGCGTGCTCATCGTCGTCTTCGTCTTCGCCATCTTCGTCTTCTGGATCGTGGCCAAGACCGCGGTCGTGGTTCCCCAGCAGCACGCCTTCGTGGTCGAGCGCCTGGGGCGCTTCGCGGGGGTGCTGGACGCGGGCTTCCACATCCTGGTCCCCTTCTTCGACGTGATCCGTTACCGGCACCTGCTCAAGGAGCAGGCCATGGACATCCCCGAGCAGGTCTGCATCACCAGGGACAACGTGCAGGTGGCGGTGGACGGAATCCTCTATCTCAAGGTGATGGACCCCGAGCGCGCCTCCTACGGGATCTCGAACTACCAGTTCGCGATCATCCAGCTCGCCCAGACGACGCTCCGGAGCGAGATCGGCAAGATCGAGCTCGACCGGACGTTCGAGGAGCGCACCTACGTGAACACCCAGGTGGTGACCGAGGTGGACAAGGCTTCGGAGGCCTGGGGAGTGAAGGTCCTGCGCTACGAGATCAAGAACATCACCCCGCCCCAGGACATCCTCGCGGCCATGGAGAAGCAGATGCGCGCCGAGCGCGAGAAGCGCGCGGTGGTGCTGCAGTCCGAGGGCGAGCGCGATGCCGCCATCAACACCGCCGAGGGTCAGAAGCAGCAGGTCATCAAGGCCTCGGAGGCCAAGAAGCAGCAGCAGATCAACGAGGCGGAGGGCCAGGCGTCGGCCATCCTCTCCGTGGCCAAGGCCACCGCCGAGGGGATCCGCTCCGTGGCCGCGGCCATCCAGGCCGAGGGCGGCTTCGAGGCGGTGCAGCTCCGGGTGGCCGAGCAGTACATCACGCAGTTCGGCCAGCTCGCCCGCGCCGGCAACAGCCTGGTCATCCCTTCGAACCTGTCCGACGTGGGCTCGATGCTGGCCCTGGCCATGAACGTGATCCAGTCCAAAGCCGGCGCGGGTCGGCCGCCCGCTCCCCCCGCGCGTCCTTGAGCAGGGGGGTGCTGCGTCGCACCCTGCCCCCCCGCGCGCATCCAAGGCCCTCGCTCTTCACGCCCAGGGAGCGGGCCGTCATCGAGGCCTGCCGTACGCCGCGGCAGGTCCAGCGGTGGCTGAACGCCCTGCCCTACAACTACGAGAAGGGCGGAGAGACGCTCCGGTCGTTCCGGGAGGTGGTGCGGCGGGGCACCGCCCACTGCCTGGAGGCGGCGCTCGCCGCCGCCGCGATCCTCGAGCAGCACGGCTACCCGCCCCTGCTCCTCAGCTTCGAGTCGATCGACCAGTTGGACCACGTGCTGTTCGCTTTCCGGATGAACGGCCGCTGGGGCTCCGTGGCCCGCTCCCGCGACCCCGGGCTCCACGGCCGCAAGCCCGTCTTCAAGACGCCGCGGCAGCTCGCGCTGAGCTACGCGGATCCCTACGTCGACCTGACGGGCCGGGTCACCGGCTTCGCGGTGGCCGACCTGCGCGAGCTGGGCGGCTACGATTGGCGGCTCTCCGTGCGCAACGTCTGGAAGGTGGAGCGCTGGCTCATCGACTACCCGCACCGGCGGGCGGGGATCTCGAACCGCCGCTACCGCACGTTGCACGAGCGTTACCGGCGGTACAAGGCCCGCTACCCCGACAAGAAGCCGGTGTACTACGACAACCGGCGCACCTGGATGTAGAGTCGGACCGGAGGCTGTGATGGAGTGCCTCGTCCCCCTCGTCCTGGCGATCGCCGTCCAGGCGTCGTCCGAGGCTCCGCCGCCGTCCGTCCAGGAGATCGAGATCCGCGGGGCCCACGCCTTCGACCGCGAGGCCGTGCTGGGCATGATCCGCGTCCGACCGGGGGGACCCCTCCAACGCGAGCCGGGGGTCGTCGCGGAGGGGCTGGCCAAACGCTACCGGATCGCCGGTTATCCCGCCGCGCGGGTCAGCGCGAGCTTCGACGCGTCCTCGGGCCGGCTGGTGCTGGAGGTGGACGAGGGACGCCTCCGCGAGGTGGTGACCGAGGGGCTCGAGGGAGCCGCCCGCCGGCGCGCCCTCGAGACGATGCGTCTCGAGCCCGGCCGGGTGCTCCGCGAGGGCGACATCTGGTCGGCCATCGCCCGCCTCGACGACGCGTCCCAAGGCACGGTTCGGACGGCCGGTGATCCGCCCTACACGGTGGAGCCCGGGGAGGACGGCGCGCGGCTCCTCCTCCACCTCCGCCGGCGCGCCGTGCTTCTCGACGCGGGGCCCTGGGGGCCTCGCCCGTCGGGCCGCTACAACCGGGTGGACGGGGTCTCGCTGGGCCTGGCCTCGGAAGTGGCGCTCACCGATTCCTCCTCGTACAACCACCTCCGGCTGCGGGCCCGCGCCGCCTACGGCTTCAGTGCGAAGAACGTGCGCTACACCCTCGGGGTCGAGCGCCCCTTCGGTCACGAGCAGCGCCTGGCCCTCGGCTACGCGTACCACGACCTCACGGACACCGAGGACGCGTTCCGCCGCTACGGCCTGGAGGAAGAGCCGGGCGGCGTCTACAACACCAGGAAGGCCGGCGACTTCTTCCGGCGGCTGGGGCACGAGGCCTACGCGTTCGCCCGGGTGGGCAGGAAGGCGCAGGTCGGCGTCTCCTGGCGGAGCGACGGCTACACGAGCCTGCCCGTGGCGACCGGGAGCGACGAGCCCAACCCGGCGGTGGAAGAGGGCCGGATGCGGTCCGTCGTGGGCACCATCCGCTTCGCCTCGGGGGGCGACCTCTACCCGACTCGCCGCTCCGAGCGCGAGTCCTTCCTCCTCCCGAGCCTCTACGCCAGCCCGGCCCCCAAGCCCGAGCGCGTGCGGGCCGAGGCCACCTGCGAGATCGCCCGTCCGGACCTCGGCAGCGATTTCGATTTCACGCGCTTCATCGGACGGCTCCGGCTCCACCGGCCGCTCCTGGCCCGGCACGCGCTGGACACGGTGACCTACCTGGGCCTGAGTCGCGGGCAGCCGCCTCTTCCCAAGCGCTTCTTTCTCGGCGGCCTGGGCACCCTGCGCGGCTTCGACGAGAAGCAGTTCACGGGCGCGAACTTCGTGCTGGCGGTCGCCGAGTGGTCCTTCGTGCCGCCCTCGCGCTTCGCGCCGGTCGTGATTCCGTTCTACGACGGGGGGGCGCTCTGGGGAGGCGCGCTCGCCGCCACCGGCTGGAAGCACGACGCCGGCCTCGGCCTCCGCTTTCCGCAGACGAGCCGCATCTTCGCCCGCGTCGACGCCGCGATCGCCCTGGACCCGGAGCCGGGCCGGGCGCGCCGGGCACGCTGGAACCTGCGCCTGCAGTTCCCGTTCTGATGCTCGCCGCCGCCCTCGTCCTGTCCCTCCTGGCCACCGAGCAAGCACCCCTGCCCGAAGGCGACGCCTACGTCCGGGGCCTCGTGCCGAAGCAGAAGCGCCGCGAAGAGGCCCTGAACCGCTACACCTACGACGTCGAGCAGCTCCTCGAGGAGCGGGACGACCAAGGCGCGGTCACCAGCCGCAAGGTCCGGAGCTACGAGGTCTTCTACGTGAAGGGTCGGCCGGTGTGGAAGCTCGTGGCCGAGGACGGGCGGCCCCTCACCCGGGGGGAGCGGGAGGCCGAGGAGAAGCGCGTCCGGCAGCAGGTCGACGACACCTGAAAGGCCGCGCGGTGGTCGACGATCCCCGCCTGCGCCTCTCCGCGATCCTCGAACGCTACGACTTCCGGACCGCGGGCCGCGAGGACCTGGACGGCTGGCCCGCCCTCGTTCTCGAGTTCCGCGCCCGGCCGGGCAAGCGCGACCTCCCGGGCGACGTCTTCCTGCGCAGCCTCGCGGGGCGGCTCTTCGTGGACGAGGCCGAGGGCGAGGTGGTGCGAGCGGAGGTGAAGAACACCGCCGTGATCAAGCTCGCGCTGGGCGTGGGGGCGGCGGTCTCCGGCCTCGCCTTCACCCTGGACTTCCGCAAGATCGAGGACGGCCTCTGGATGCCGGCCCGCGTGGAGGCGGAAGCCGAGGCCCGGGTGCTCCTGCTGAAGGGCCTCCGCGCCCGCAGCACGTCGATCTTCAGCCACTACCGACGGTTCGAGGCGGCCTCGGAGGAGACGATCCAGCCGCCATGACGCCGACCGTGCACAAGGCGGCAGGGCCGACGCCTTCTCGGACCGCGCTTTTGTGCGGGCTGATGATCGGGGCCACGGTCGCCGTCTTCCTGCTCGTCGATCGGCTCGGCGCCGGGCTGGTGGCCCCGGCGGCGCCCGGCCTCCCCCTGCCCCGGCGGGCCCCGGGGTCGGGAGCCGACCTCTTCGGCTCCGTGTTGCTCGCCCTCGTGGTCGTGATCCTGACCGCCCGCGCGATGGGGGCCTTTTTCGGCTGGCTGCGCCAACCCCCGGTGATCGGAGAGGTGATCGCCGGCATCCTTCTCGGCCCGTCCCTGCTCGGCCGCGTGGCCCCCGAGATCTCGTCTTACGTGTTTCGACCCGAGATGCTGCCCTCTCTCGGCGTGCTGGCCCAGATCGGGGTGACCCTCTTCATCTTCCTGGTGGGCATGGAGCTGGACACCGATCTCATCCGCGAGCGCTCGCCCACCGCGGCCACCATCTCCGTGGCCAGCATGACGACCGCCTTCGCCATGGGGGAGGTCCTGGCGCTGTGGCTCTACCCGCGCCTGTCCACCCGCGACGTGCCCTTCGCTCTCTTCGCCCTGTTCCTCGGGGTCGCCATGTCGGTCACCGCCTTTCCGGTCCTGGTGCGGATCCTCACCGACCGGGGGATCCAGAGGACCGGCGTGGGCGCCCTTGCCATCAGTTGCGCCGGGGTCGACGACGTGGCGGCCTGGTGCCTGCTCGCTTTCGTCTCCAGCATGAGCAGCGCCCGCCTGGCGGGGGCGTGGTGGACCCTCGGGTTGACCCTCGGCTACATCGCGTTCGTGCTCGCCGTGGTGCGGCCGCGGGTTCGCGACCTGATGCGCCGGCACGAGCGGCGGGGCGTCCCCACGGAAGCCTCCCTGGGGCTCGTGGTCCTCGCCATGCTCATGTCCGCCCTGGCCACCGAATGGATCGGCATCCATGCGCTGTTCGGGGCCTTCCTGCTCGGGGCCGTGATCCCCCACGACTCCCGGCTGGCGCGGGAGCTGGGGCGGAAGCTCCAGGACTTCGTGGTCGTGCTGTTCCTGCCCGCGTTCTTCGCCTTCACGGGCCTCCGGACGCAGCTCAACCTGGTCCACGGCGCCGAGCAATGGGGGCTGTGCCTCGCGATCACCCTGGTCGCGTGCCTGGGCAAGTTCGGAGGGACGGCGGTGGCCTCGCGGATGAGCGGCCTCGACTGGCGCCACTCGGTGGCCCTGGGCGCGCTCATGAACACCCGTGGCCTCATGGAGCTGATCGTCCTCAACGTGGGTCTCGACCAGGGCGTCATATCGCCGGCCCTGTTCAGCATGATGGTCGTCATGGCGGTGGTCACGACCCTGGCGGCGGCGCCCGCGCTCGACCTCCTGGGGCGCTGGTCGCTCAGTACACCTCGCGCCGCCTCTCGGCCTTCTTCGTCGTGAGGGCGAAGCGCGGCTCGCCCGGCGTCCCGCGCACGATCCGGTCCGACACGTGCTGGCCCACCGCGGGGCCGTGCTTGAAGCCGTGGCCCGAGCCGCCCCCCACCAGCCACACGTCGGCCCGGTCGGGATGGCGGTCGATCAGGAAGTCCCCGTTCGACGTGTTCTCGTACTGGCAGACCCGCGTCTCGAGGAGGGGGGCCGTGGCCAGGGCGGGGAAGCGCCTGGCCAGGAACGTCCGGATGCGGTCGACGCTCTCGGCGCTCACCACGCGCTCACCCACGTCGGGATCGAAGTGCGGCCCGTGGCGGTCGGGGGCGACCTTGAAGCCGCGGCTCTCGAGGTCGGGCAGGCCGTAGACCTCGTCGCCGAAGTCGATCCAGGCGGGCATGCGGAGCGGCGCGTAGGCGTCGTCCCCCGCGGGAGGGCCGAAGAAGAAGACCTCCTGCCGGGTCGGGAAGATGCGATCGCCGAGCAGGCCGGGAAAGAGCTTGGGCAGCCAGGAGCCGCACGCGAAGACGAACGTGCCGGCCCTCACCCGTTCGCCGCTCGTGGTCGTGATGGCGGCGGAGCCCGCGAAGGGGACCACGGCCGCGGTGTCGTAGGCGACTCCTCTCAGCACCGCCCGTCGGACCACGGCCTGCACGGCCCGACGCGCCATGAGAGCGCCGCTCGACAGCTCCAGGATCCCCCAGGTGCCGGGAGCCAAAGCAAACTGCGGGTAGCGCGCGGGCAGCGCGTCGGGCGAGAGCTGCTCGTGCCGCACGCCCAGGCGCTCGAGGGTGCCGAGGGTAGCGGTCGCGTAGGCGTCGCCCTTCCGCGCGAGCCAGAGGACGCCGGCCTCGTGGAACAGGGCCTCGCCGGTCTCCGCGGCCAGCTCCTTCCATTGGGCGAGCGAGCGCAGAGCGGAGCGGCTGTAGACCTCGTCCGGCCCGTAGCCGACGCGGATGACGCGCGACTCGCCGCCCGAGCTCGCCCGCGCGTTTCCCGGTCCGTAGGCGTCGAGCAGGAGCACGGAGAGCCCGGCCTGGCGCAGGTGCCAGGCCGTCCAGGCCCCGAAGGAGCCGGCGCCCACGACCGCCACGTCCGCGGTGGCGCTACTCAAGTCGGTCACCGCTCCCCGGTCACTCCCGGGAAGGAGGGCGGCCGCCTCCCGTCCACTCGGGCACGAGGTCCTGGCCGAGCCCCATCCGCTCGAGCACGCGGCCCACGGTGTGGTTCACGATGTCGTCCACGGTCTTCGGCCGCTGGTAGAAGGCCGGCATGGGGGGGAGCAGGATCCCGCCCATCTCGACGAAGGCCAGCATCTGCTTGAGGTGCCCCGCGTGCAGGGGGGTCTCCCGCACCACCGCCAGGAGCGGCCGGCCTTCCTTGAGGGTGACGTCCCCCGCGCGGGCGATCAGGGTTTCCGCGTAGGAGTTCGCGAGGGCGGACACGGTCTTGATGCTGCACGGGATGATGACCATGCCCGCGGTGCGGAAGGATCCGCTGGCCAGGGAGGCGCCGAGGTCGCGGTTGTCGTAGACCACGTGTCCCAGGGCCTCCACCTGGGGGACCGTGCGGTCCGTCTCCTCCACCAGGGTGCGCTTGCCGGAGGCGCTCAGGACGAGGTGGATCTCGACGGTCGGGTCCTTGCGCAGGTACTCCAGCAGGCGGATCCCATAGATCGAGCCGGAGGCTCCCGAGATACCGACCACGACCCGCTTCACGCCCTGGTCACCGCGTCGTGACACGGTGCGATGGTACATCGTTCGGGGCGGCCGGCGCGTATCGGATAGAATGGCCGCCCGGAGGAGCGAAGAACGACCATGCCGATCTACGAGTTCTACTGCTCCCACTGTCACCGCGTGTTCAACTTCCTCTCCCGGACCGTGAACACCGAGAAGGTGCCCGCCTGTCCCCGCTGCCAGCGCAGGGACCTCGCGCGGCGCGTCTCCCCGTTCGCGATCTCCAAGGGAAGAAAGGAGGAGCCGCCGAAGCCCTCGGGCTCGGAGGCCGACCTCGACGAGGCCCGGCTGGAGCGGGCCATGGAGGCGATGGCGGGCGAGATGGAGGGGATCGACGAGAACGACCCGCGCCAGGGGGCGCGCTTCATGCGCCGGATGTTCCAGGCGGCGGGCCTGCCCGTGGCGGGTGGCATGGAGGAGGCGCTGCGCCGGATGGAGGCGGGGGAGGACCCCGAGAAGATCGAGGCCGAGATGGGCGACGTGTTCGAGCAGGACCCGTTCGGGGGCCTGGGCGAGAAGGGCCCCGAGGACGCGGGCCGAGGCCTGGCCGGCCTGCGGCGCCGCCTCCTCCCGCCGGCCGTCGACCCCGAGCTGTACGAGATGTGACGCGCCCGCCCGGGCGGTCGGCAGGTCGCAGGCGCTATACTGACGCGTGGAGCGGGGCCGGTCCCCGAGGGCAGCGCTTCCCTCCCCTACGTGGGGAGGGACAGGGTGGGGGTCGGAGAACGAACGGGCTCGAGGTGCCGCCGTGAGCCATCAGAAGAGACTCGCCATCCTCGTGGGCGGAGGGCCCGCCCCCGGGATCAACAGCGTGATCGGCGCCGCCACCATCCGCGGCGTGCTCGAAGGGGTGGAGGTGCTCGGGGTCCGCGACGGCTTCGAGTGGATCATGCACGGCAACGTGGACCGGATCACCGCCTTGACCATCGAGGAGGTGAGCCGGATCCACTTCCGCGGGGGCTCTCACATCGGGATCTCCCGGGCCAACCCCACCCAGGACCCCCAGCACCTCGAAAACACGGTGATCTCCCTCCTGCGCTTGAACGTGTCCCAGCTCATCACCATCGGGGGCGACGACACCGCCTACTCGGCCATGAAGCTCGAGGAGAAGGCGGGAGGCCGCATGCAGGTCGTGCACGTGCCCAAGACGATCGACAACGACCTCGACCTGCCGGCCTACGTGGACACCTTCGGCTTCCAGACCGCCCGCCACATCGGGGTGGACATCGTGAAGAACCTGATGGTGGACGCGAAGACCACCTCGCGCTGGTACTTCGTGATCGCCATGGGGCGGAAGGCCGGCCACCTCGCCCTCGGCATCGGCAAGGCCGCGGGCTCCACCCTCACCCTGATCCCCGAGGAGTTCGAAGGGACGAAGGTGCGCCTCCAGACGATCGTGGACACCCTGGTGGGCTCGATCATCAAGCGCCACAGCTACGGGCGCCGCGACGGGGTGGCCGTCATCGCCGAAGGCCTCGTGCTGGGAATCGAGCCCGCGGACCTGGCGGCCCTCCACGACGTGGAGCGCGACGCCCACGGCAACGTGCGCATCGCGGAAGTGAACATCGGCGAGATCCTGAAGAGCCAGGTGGCGGCCCGCCTCAAGCAGTTCGGGATCAAGACCACGATCGTGGCCAAGAACATCGGCTACGAGCTGCGCTGCGCCGATCCCATCCCCTTCGACCTGGAGTACACCCGCGACCTCGGGTACTGCGCGACCAAGTTCCTCTTGTCGGGGGGCAACGCGGCCATGATCTCGATCCAGGGCGGCCACTTCGTCCCCGTCCCCTTCGCCCAGCTCCTCGATCCCCAGACGGGCAAGGCCAAGGTCCGGATGGTGGATGTGCACTCCACGCGATACGCGATCGCCCGGCGCTACATGATCCGGCTGCGCAAGGACGACTTCGAGGACCCGCACGAACTGGCCAAGTTCGCCGCCACCTGCGGGCTGCACCTCCAGCAGTTCCGCGACGAGTTCGAGTACCTGGTCCGGGACGAGCCGCCTCCCCTCGTGCTGGACCGGGAGAAGAGCGGATTCGTGTCCGACCACGTGCACGATCACACGTAGCGGCGGGTCCCCGGTCGGAGGCACCATGGACCAGAGGTTCCGCGAGTTCCTTTCCGCCGAGCTGGCGCAGATCCGCGAGCAGGGCCTCTTCAAGGAAGAGTGGCCGATCCTGGGGCCCCAGGGTCCCGAGATCCGGGTGGAGGGCCGGGCCCGGCCCGTCCTCAACTTCTGTGCCAACAACTACCTCGGCCTGTCGGGCCATCCGGAGCTGCTGGCCGCCGCCCGCCGGGCCCTCGAGGAATGGGGCTACGGGTTGTCGAGCGTGCGCTTCATCTGCGGCACCCAGGCCCTGCACCTGGAGCTCGAGCGGAAGCTCGCGGCCTTCCTGGGGATGGAGGACGCGATCCTGTACGCGGCCTGCTTCGACGCGAACGGAGGCGTGTTCGAGCCACTCCTGGGCCCCGAGGACGCGATCGTCACCGACAAGCTGAACCACGCCTCGATCATCGACGGGGTGCGCCTCTGCAAGGCCACGCGCTACCTCTACGAGCACGCCGACCTGGCGGACCTCGAGACCAAGCTGACGGAGGCAGAAGGAGCGCGCTTCCGCCTCGTCGTCACCGATGGGGTCTTCTCCATGGACGGTGACCTCGCGCCGCTTCCCGCCATCTGCGACCTGGCGGACCGCCACCGGGCCCTGGTGCTGGTGGACGATTCGCACGCCACGGGATTCATGGGGAAGACGGGGCGGGGCACCTGGGAGCACCACGGGGTCGGAGGGCGGGTGGACATCCTGACCACGACCTTCGGCAAGGCCCTGGGTGGCGCGTCCGGGGGCTGCATCGCCGGGAGCCGCGAGATCGTGGGCCTGCTGCGCCAGCGCAGCCGTCCCTACCTCTTCTCGAACACCCTGCCCCCGATGGTGGTGGGCGCCACCCTTCGCGCCCTCGAGCTGCTGACCGCGAGCACCGAGCTGCGCGACCGGCTGGAGGCCAACACCCGGGCCTTCCGCGAGCGGATGACCGCGGCCGGCTTCGAGATCCCGCCCGGGGTCCATCCCATCGTGCCGATCCTCTTCACCCGCTTTGCCCCCGAAGACGCGCCCCTCGCCCAACGCTTCGCCCGGGCGCTGCTCGACGAGGGGATCTACGTGAAGGGCTTCTTCTTCCCGGTGGTGCCGAGAGGCCAGTCGCGGATCCGGGTCCAGCTCTCGGCGGCCCACCGCCCCGATCACATCGAGCGCGCGGTAGCCGCCTTTACCAAGGTCGGGGGCGCCCTCGGCGTGCTCGGACAATGAGCGGAGCCGAACGTGTCGCAGCGTTTCCTCCCCCCTACGTGGGGGAGGATAGGAGGGGGGGTCGATGACGGATCAGGGTGGGGGGTCGATGAGAGAACCTCTCCCCCCCGAAGCCCCGGGAGCGCCGGTCTTCGGCTCGCTCTTTGCGCTCCGCCGCGACCCCATCGGCACCCTGACGCGGACCTCCGACGCGCTGGGAGACTGCGTCCACTTCCGGGTCGGCCCGGGGGCCCGGGCCTTCTTCTTCCGCCACCCCGAACAGATCAAGGACGTGCTGGTGACCCACCAGCACAGCTTCATGAAGGGACGGGGGCTCCAGTGGGCCAAGCAGTTCCTGGGGGAGGGGCTGCTCACGAGCGAGGGCGAGTTCCACCGGCGCCAGCGGCGGCTCACTCAGCCCGCCTTCCACGGCCAGCGGATCCCGTCCTACGGGGCGGTGATGACGGACTACGCGGTGCGGACCCGGGAGCGCTGGCGGGACGGGCAGGAGATGGACCTCGCCCGCGAGATGATGGCCCTCACCATGGCGGTGGTGGCCAAGACGCTCTTCGACGCCGACGTGGGAGGCGAGGCGGACGAGATCCGGGAATCGCTAACCACGATCATCGGCTTGTTTCACCGCTTCAACATGCCCTTCGCCCGGCTCGTCCAACGCCTTCCCCTGCCGAGCAACCTGCGCTTTCGGCGGGCGCGCGTCCGGCTCGACGCCACGATCTACCGGATGATCGCGGAGCGGCGGAGGAGCGGGCAGAACCGGGGCGACCTGCTCTCCATGCTCCTCCTGGCCACGGATACGGAGGGCGACGGAACCGCCATGACCGACCGGCAGCTCCGGGACGAGATGATGACGCTTTTCCTGGCCGGCCACGAGACCACCGCCAACGCCCTCACCTGGACGTTCTTTCTGCTCTCCCAGAACCCCGCGGCCGAGGCCGGGCTCTTCGCGGAGGTGGACCGAATGCTGGGGGGCCGCCCCCCCTCGGTGGAGGACATCCCAGCGCTGCGCTTCACCGAGCAGGTCTTCGCGGAGTCGATGCGGCTCTATCCGCCGGCCTGGGGCGTGGGACGGAAGGCCATCCGCGACCAGGAGATCGGCGGCTACCGGGTGCCCGCGGGCGCCCTCGTGGTGATGTCGGCCTTCGTGACCCAGCGCGACCCGCGGTTCTTCCCCGACCCCGGGCGCTTCGACCCCGCACGGTTCACGGCCGAGGCCCGCGCCGCCCGCCCCCGGTTCGCCTACTTTCCGTTCGGGGGCGGAGCCCGCCAGTGCATCGGCGAGCCCTTCGCCTGGATGGAGGGGGTGCTGATCCTGGCCACCATCGCCCAGGGTTGGCGGCTCCGGCTCCTCCCCGGCCACCGGGTGGAGCCCCAGGCTCTCATCACCCTGCGACCGCGCTACGGGATGCGGATGGTCGCGGAGCGACGAAGGAGCTGAGGACTCACCGAACCCAGTAAGCCTTGTAGTAGTGGTCGGGCCCCGCGAGCTTGGGGGTCTTGGGGGGACGGCGGAAGAGGGCCTCGATGCGTTTCGCGACCGCCTCCTGGTTGTCCAGGAAGTCGAAGAGCGCGCCGACGGCAAAGAGGGTGACGAGCCCGCCCCCCACGACCACCAGGGGGAGGACCACGATGAACAGGAACTGCACGAGCTGGTCTCGCAGGGGATGGTCCATGGCGTTGCCTTATTGGATCCGCATCCGGCCGCCGAAGCCTTCTTCGTAGGAATGGTAGAACATGAGGTTCGTTTCGGGGTAGCGCCAGCAGTAGTAGCCGGAGCCGTTGTCGAAGTCCACGAGCCAGAGGCCCTTCACCTCGAGCCCGCGGCGCATCATGGCCTCCGCCCATTGGCCCACCACCTCGTTGAGGCGGTCTTCGGCGTCCTTGCTCCGGCCGTCGCGGGTGAGCTCCTCTGCCTTCAGGTGGGCGGCTTCGGTGAGGCGCCGAACCTCGGGGAGCAGCTCCGCCGCTCGCTCGTACGAGAAGATGGTCTTTTCCGCGATCTTCTGGGGCACCGCAGGATTGTAGCAGAGGCAGGGGCGCGGCCCGCGGTCTTGACCCTCCCCGAAGCGGGTCCTAGAATCCGTCGATGTCTGCTGCTCCCAAGCGCCTCTCGAGCCTGTCCGTCCTCGGAGGCGCTCTCCGCGGCGCGAAGGTCGACGTCGACGTCGTGGACGAGGTGCTGATCGGCTCCGATCCCGGCTGCTCCTTTCACCTCGACCTTCCCGGCATCAGCCCCATCCACGCCCGTCTCTGGGTCGACCTGAACGGCGCCGTCGTCCACGACACCAGGAGCCCGACCGGCGTGTTCGTGAACTTCGACCGCGTGGAGGGCCAGTCGCCGGTCCGGGAAGGAGACGTGATCTGGCTGGGACCTCCCCAGGAGCCGGGCAGCGTTCAGATCCAGTGCGGTTTCGTGGCGGGGGACGCCGACGATTATCCCGGCGCAGGGCTCCCGGCCACGGACGACATGGCCGAACCGGCCCTGGAAGAGACGGCTCCCCCCGGCCACGCCGCGCCGGGGCCCGAGCTCGCAGACCAGTTGAACCTCGGCGAGTTCGTCGTCGAGGAACCCGAGCCGGCTCCCGCGTCACCGCCGGAAGACGCCGAGTTCCTGGTGGCCGGGTTCGACGCGGACTGGCCGCAGGTGGCACCGGCCCCGCCGTCATCGCCCACGCCGCCCGCCGCGCCCGTTGCGAGCAGGCCGGCAGAGGCGAGTGACGACGCGTTCTTCATCGGCGAGGCCGCGGTCGCGCCTCCCCCGGCCCCCACGTCCGGACCCGCGGACGATCCGTTCTTCGTCGAGGAAGATCCGGGGGTCGCCGGGCCGCCGCCCAGCTTGCCTTCGCCGGCCCCCGAGCCGGATGCCGTCTCGTTCACGGCGGACGAGTTCTTTTTCGACGCCGCCCCGCCCGCGATGCCCGCGAGCGTGCCGATCGATCTGCCACCCCTCGTTCCGCCGACCCCGACCCCGGCCGCGATCCCGGCTCCGCGACCCGCCCCCGTCCCGCCACCGAAGCCCGCCCCGCCCGTCGCGCCACCAGTGGCAAAGCCCGCCCCCCCCGTGGCGCCTCCGGTTGCAAGGCCCGCCCCCGTGGCCGCGCCGCCGCCGGTGGCGGCCCGCGCCGCGAAGCCGGCCGCGGCGACGGCCAAGCCTCACACCCCGGCCGTGGCCAGGGCTGCACCCGGGGTGGCCAGGCCCGCGCCGACCCGCCAGCCCGAAGCTCCCGCCGGGGTGAGGCCGACCGCACGTCGGTCGTCGCGCCCGACCGCGCCGGCGCATCGTGCGGGTGCTGCGCCCCTGGCGCGATATGCCCCCATGGGTCTGGCCGCGCTCGCGGTGCTGGGCGGCCTCGCCTTCGTGGTGACGCGCTTCCTGGGCGCTGCCCAGGTCGCGTCGATCGAGCCGACGCGGGCGCGGACCGGCCAGACGGTGGTCCTCACCGGCAAGGGCTTCGCCTCCGACCCGCAGGCCAACGTCGTGCTGTTCGGCGACAAGCCGGGGACGGTGGTCAAGGCCACGGAGAGCCAGCTCGAAGTCGTGGTCCCGGAGGTCGTGACCGCGCCCGGGCAGGACGTGCGCGTCCCCGTGCGCGTGCGGGCCGGGCGGGGCGAGTCGAGGCCGGTGGAGCTGGCGGTGTTCGCCGGGCCGACCCTGCACGGGATCTCCCCCGACGTGGCCATGCCGGGGGACGAGGTCGTGCTCGCCGGGGCGGGCTGGAGGCTCGGGGCCGCCGTGCGGTTCGGCGTGCAGGCGGCGGAGGTGCTCGACGTGAAGGAGACCTCGATCCGCACGCGGGTGCCCCCCATCCTGGGCGGCCCCGGCACCTTTGCGCCCGTCGTGGTGTCGGTCGGGGGAGGGGAGTCGAACCCCGCGCCGTTCTACATCGGACGGGTGCCGCTCGTGCTGAAGGTCGAGCCGCCCGCGGCCGCCCCCGGCGACCTGGTCGTGATCCGGGGACGAGGGTTCCAGCGCGACGTCCTCCGCAACGCGGTCCTGATCGGGGGAGCCCGGGCCCTGATCGTCACCGCGGTCGACGACGATCTGAAGGTCGTCGTGCCGCGCGTGCCCGCGGGGCCGGAGGCGCGGCCCCTGCAGGTCCGCGTCGCCGGCTCCGAGAACGTGGGCCAGACCACCCTGCAGGTGCCCTCGCCGCCCGAGATGGCCGATTTCCGCTTCGTGGCCGAGCCCTTCGACGCCGCCTACGGCAAGACGCACGCCGTTCTCGCCACCGCCCTCGGCCCGGCCTTCGTGCTCGCGGCTTCCGGGGGGAGGACCGCGGCCGACCGGGCCGTGGAGGCGCAGCGCCGCCTGAACGAGGCCGTCCTCGTCCTGAGTACCGGCGGACTGAACTTCGAGGTACGGACGCCCGACACGACCCCCGCCCTTGCCCTGGCCGGCCGCCCCGAGCTCCTGCTGGAGGTGACCGAGGAAGACGCCTCCGCCTACAACGAGGACTGGACCGGGCTCCGCGGCCGCGGCGGCGCGGTGTCCCGCACGCGCCTCGCGCGGTGGTGGGAGGCGGTGGCTCGCGACCTCGTGCTGATGCTCGTCCGCAACGAGCGGCCGCAGTTCGCGGCCGCGCTCGCCCCGGAGGGCCGCGTGCTGGCCGAGGTTTTCCAGGCCGGGCAGAAGGCGGGCGGAAACGGCCTGCCCTTGCAGGTGCTGGCGGCGATGAAGCCGGCCACTCGGGAGGCGCTGCGCCTCGTCGCCTTCCGCGTCCCCCCCACGATCCCGGGACCCCAGGGTCCGGCCAGCGTCGCGGTGGCGCCGGCCGCGGCGGTGGGGACGCCCCTGCACCTCGAGGGCACCTGGGGAGGGATCGAGATCGAAGAGGGCCTGCGGCGCGACGTGACCGCGACCTTCAAGGCCGATTCGGGCAGCGTGGCGTACGAGGGCATGGTCACCCTGACCGTGCCCCTGCTCAGCCTGGAGGCGCCGCAGAACAACGCGGTCCGCTTCAGCCTCCAGTACCGGGGGGGGATCCGCTACTACAACGGCCGCTGGGACGGCCAGGCGCTCGCCGGCACCATATCCCGCGACCCCGCGGGAGCCGAGACCGTGGCCACGTTCACGCTACGCCCGAGGTGAAGGCCGCCTACGCCACCGTCACCTCCTTGCAGAGGTAGACGTCCTGGATGAGGTTGAGCAGCTTGGTCCCCTCGTCCATCGGCCGCTGGAAGGCCTTGCGTCCCGAGATGAGCCCCATCCCGCCCGCCCGCTTGTTCACGACCGCGGTCTTCACCGCCTCCGCGAAGTCGTTCTCCCCCGAGGCCCCCCCGGAGTTGATGAGCCCGGCCCGGCCCATGTAGCAGTTGGCCACCTGGTAGCGGCAGAGGTCGATGGGGTGATCGGTGGTGAGCTCCGTGTAGACCCGCTTGTCGATCTTGCCGTACGGGTTCTCCTTGCTGCTGAGGGCGTTGTACCCGCCGTTGTTCTCGGGGAGCTTCTGCTTGATGATGTCGGCCTCGATCGTGACCCCCAGGTGGTTGGCCTGGCCGGTCAGGTCCGCCGAGAGGTGGTAGTCCTTGTCCATCTTGAACGCGGGGTTGCGCAGGTAGCACCAGAGCACGGTGGCCAGCCCCATCTCGTGGGCGGCCTCGAAGGCTTGGCCGACCTCGATGATCTGGCGCGCGGACTGGTCGGAGCCGAAGTACACGGTCGCCCCCACCGCCACCGCCCCCATGTCGCGAGCCTGCTTGACCCTGGCGAAGAAGATCTGGTCGAACTTGTTCGGGTAGGTCAGGAACTCGTTGTGGTTGAACTTGAGGAGGAAGGGGATCTTGTGGGCGTACTTGCGGGCCACCGCGCCCAGCACGCCCAGGGTGGAGGCCACCGCGTTGCATCCCCCCTCGATGGCCAGCTTGACGATGTTCTCGGGATCGAAGTAGGCGGGGTTCTTGGCGAAGGACGCCCCCGCCGAGTGCTCGATCCCCTGGTCGACCGGGAGGATCGAGAGGTAGCCCGTACCCGCGAGGCGGCCGTGGCCGATCATGGCCTGGATGCTGCGCAGCACGGGGGTCGTCCGGTCGGAGGCCGCCCACACGCGGTCCACGACGTCCGGACCCGGCAGGTGCAGGCGCTCCTTCGGGATCCCCTTGCAGCGGTACTCGAGGAGCGATTTGGCGTCACCCCCCAGCGTGTCCGCGATGGCGCCGATCGTCGTGCTCATGACCGAGCTCCTTCCTTCGTCATCATGATGATGATAATGCCGCCGAACCCGGGAGTCTCCGGGCCTCCGGATCAGTTCAAGCGGGACGCCTTCTGGCGCAGCACGGCGATGCGCCCCCGGAGCTCTTCGGCATCGGGGGCACGGGGGGCGAGGCCGACGTAGGCCTCGAGGTCCCGCGCCGCGAGGTCGTAGCAGTCGAGGGCCGCGTAGATCACACCGCGGTCGCGCACGTCCTCGGCGCTCTCCGGGTCCATCAGGAGGAGCAGCTCCACCGCCCGCAGCGCACGGGGGTAGTCCTGGTCCTTCACGTGAATGGCCCCCAGGTTCCGCAGCATGCGCTCGATCATGGCCCTGGGCCCGCAACCCGTCAGCATCCGGGACTCCATCTTCACCCGGCCCCCGAAGATGCGGTCCAGCCGGTCCTGGCATTCCTGCTCGGAGAGGAGGGCGCCGCAGTGGAAGGGGTCGATGAGGACACCCCGCCCGGGGACGTTCACCCGCACGATGAAGTGCCCGGGGAGGCCCACCCCCTCGACGTGGAGGCCCGCCCGGCGCGCCACCTCCATGTAGACGGTGGAGAGCGTGATGGGGATTCCGGTGCGCCGGTCGAGGACGTCGTTCAGGTAGCTGTTGCGCGGGTCGTAGTAGGCCTCGGTGTTGCCGCGAAATCCCTTCTCCTGGAAGAGGTAGCGGTTCAAGGCCATGACGGCGCGCTCGGGGCGCGGCTCCTCGGCCAGGCGGTCCCGCAGCTCGCCGGCCATCCCATTGAGACGGGTGAGATAGGCGGGGACGTCGAGATCCGGGTACTCCTCGCAGGCGATGAGCAACGCCGCCTCGGCGAGATCGACGGACTCGTCGTCCCGGGCCAGAATGTCGCTGAACTGACGGCGGGAACCCGACTCAGTCACCCCCAAGCCCCTCGTTGTCGAGGAAGTATAGCACCGCGCCCTGGGGCGGCCCGACGCCCCCGTGGCCTATAATTCGCCCCGAGCCATGCACCCGCCGGACCCCGCGACCTACCGCTTCTGCCCCATCTGCGCCGCCCCCCTTCAGCCGAAGGTGGTGAAGGAGGGCGAGCCCCCGCGGCCGTGGTGCGACGCCTGTGGCTTCGTGGCGTACTCGAACCCGCGGTTGGCGGCGGGCGCGATCGCGATGGTGGACGGCGGCATCGTCCTGCTCAAGCGGGCCAACGAGCCGCAGAAGGGCCGGTGGGTCTTCCCGGGCGGCTTCGTGGAGCGGGGCGAGGAGGTGTCGGCGGCCGCGATCCGGGAGACGCGCGAGGAGGTGAGGCTTCGGGTCGGCCTCACCGGCATCCTGGACGCCTACTCCTTCCCGGGCCAGGACGTCGTGATCGTGGTCTACGCCGCCCACGTCCTCTCGGGTCGACCCGAGGTGGGAGACGAGACCGAGGCGGTGGCCTGCTTCAAGCCCGAGGACATCCCGTGGGAGGAGCTCGGCTTCGACAGCACGCGGGCCGCCCTCCGCGACTATCTCCGGCGCTTCTACCCGCTGGCCCGGGTTCCCCGCGGGATCTGATGGGCAGCCCCCGGACCCCCCGTGAGCGAAGGGGCCTCTTCGAGCAGGCCCGGATCCTGGTCGTGCGCGGGGAGCTGCCGGCGGCTCACCAGGCCCTCGACGCGGTGCTGGTCGCGGAGCCGACGCATCGCGGCGCGCTCCTGCTCAAGGCGAGGGTCCTGCTCGACGAGCGCGACCGCCCGCGCGCGCTGGCGGTCCTCGACGGGGCAGTGGCCGCCTGGCCGCGCTCGGCCGAGGCCCGCAACGAGCGCGCCCGGTGCCTCCACGCGATCGGGGACGACGTGGCGGCGCTCGCCGAGGCGCAGCGCGCCCGGGCCCTGCTCGACGAGGGCGACAACGACCTCCAGGCGGGACCCGTCTACCTGACCCTGGTCTGGTGCCTGCGCGAGATGCGCCTCTTCCGGGAGGCGCTGGCCATGGCGGAGGAGGGGCTCCGCCGGGTACCGGACGCGATCCTCGCCAACTGGGCAAGGACGGTGGAGGAGGAGCTGGCGGAGGCGCAAAAAGAGGAGTGTTGACCGCGAGGGCGCGAGGATGATGGAGGGCTACCGCTTCGTGCTGCCGGTCGAGGTCCACTTCCGCGACGTCGACGCCATGGGCCACATCAACAACGCGGTCTACCTGACCTATATGGAGTCGGCCCGCATGGCCTGGTGGATGCACGTGACCGGCCGGCACGGCCTGCGCGACCTCTCGATGATCCTGGCCCGCACCGAGGTGGATTACCGCTCCCCCGCCACCTACGGGGACCGGCTGGAGGTCGGGGTGCGCTGCACTTCCATGCGCCGGTCGTCGTTCGTCCTGGAGTTCCGGGTCGAGGAGCGGGGGAGCGGGCGACTGGTGGCCGAGGCCCGCAAGGTGCTCGTCCACTACGACTACTCGGCTCTCCGCTCCAAGCCCATCCCAGACGACCTGCGCGCCCGGATCCGGGCCCAGGACCCCGAGGTTCGGGAGGAATAGCCGGCCTCAGTCGCTGACGGTCAGGTAGGTATAGCCCTCGAGCCCTTCCTCGTAGCGCTTCATGAGGCGGCCCGACTCGGCCATGGTCAGGCGCTTCTCGCGCAGGGCCACCTCCACCGCGCGCCGCACCCGCGAGATCAGGTCGTCCTTGCTGTACTGGACGTAGGTGAGGACCTCGGCCACCGAGTCCCCTTCCACCACGTGCTCCACCCGGTAGTCGTCGCCGTCCAGCTTCACGTGGACGGCGTCGGTGTCGCCGAAGAGGTTGTGGAGGTCGCCCAGGATCTCCTGGTAGGCCCCCACCAGGAAGGTCCCGATCAGGTAGGCCTCCCCGTTCAGGGGATGCAGCTCCAGGAAGTGCTTTACGTCGCGCAGGTCGATGAACTCGTCGATCTTCCCGTCGCTGTCGCAGGTGAGGTCGGCCAGCACGGCCCGGCGCGACGGGGCCTTGTTCAGGCGATGGATGGGCAGGGTGGGGAAGAGCTGGCGCACCGCCCAGTGGTCGGGCAGGGACTGGAAGAGCGAGAAGTTGCAGTAGTAGGTGTCGCTGAGCTGCTTCTCGAGGCCCTCCAGCTCGTCCGGGACGTAGGCCAGGTCGCGGACGATCTTCAGGATCTTCTCGCAGACGGCCCAGAACAGCTCCTCCACCCGGGCCCGCGCCTTGAGGTCGAGGAAGCCCAGGTTGAAGGCGGTGATCGCCTCCTCCTTGATCTGGATCGCGTCGTGGTAGGCCTCCTGGAAGTTCTTTCTCGAGATCCCGGCGTAGGTCTCCCAGAGCTGCCGGATCACGGGGTGCTCGTCCTTGGCCACGGAATCCGGGATCTGCCCCACCAGGATCTCGTTCGTCGCGAGGACGTTGTAGATGAGGATCGAGTGGTGGGCCACCAGGGCCCGTCCGGACTCGGTGACGAGGTCGGGGTGGGGGACGCCCTTCGCGTTGCAGGCCTCCGCGACCTGGCTCACGATGTCGGCCGCGTACTCCTGCAGCGTGTAGTTGACCGAGGAGTGGAAGTTCGTCTGGCTCCCGTCGTAATCGACCCCCAGGCCACCTCCGCAGTCCAGGAAGCGCATGTTCGCGCCCAGGCCGTGGAGCTCGACGAAGATGCGGCTGGACTCCCGCAGCGCGTCCTTCACCGCCCGGATGTTCGTGATCTGGGAGCCGATGTGGAAGTGGAGGAGCTGCAGGCAGTCCAGCATGTCCAGGGCGCGCAGCTTCTCCACCGTCGCCACCATCTCGGCGGAGGTCAGGCCGAACTTGGAGCGGTCGCCCGTCGACTCCACCCACTTGCCGGCCCCCTTGGTGCTGAGGCGCGCCCGAACCCCGATCACCGGCCGGAGGCTCAGCTCGGAGGAGGCGGCCAGGATCGTGTCCAGCTCGCCCACCCGGTCCATGGTGATGATGACCCGGCGCCCCAGCTTCTGGGCGAGGAGCGCGGTCTCGATGAAGGCCCGGTCCTTGTACCCGTTGCACAGGATGAGGGCCTCCGGGTTCTCCTGCAGGGCGAGGGCGACCAGCAGCTCGGGCTTGCTGCCCGCCTCGATCCCGAGGTTGAAGGGCCGCCCGTACTCCAGCAGCTCCTCCACCACGTGGCGCTGTTGGTTGACCTTGATCGGGTAGACGCCGCGGTAGGCGCCCTTGTAGTCGTTCTCCGCGATCGCCTGCTGGAAGGCGCCGCAGAGCTGCTCCACGCGGCGGCGGAGGATGTCGGAGAAGCGGATGAGGAGCGGGAGGTTGAGGCCCCGGTTGCGGAGGTCGTCCACCAGGTCCTTGAGGTCGATCTTCGGGGAGCCGGATCCCGCCGGCGTCACCTCGATGTTGCCGGCCTCGTTGATGGCGAAGAAGTCACGTCCCCAGCCGTTGACGTTGTAAAGCTCGACGGAATCCTTGATCGTCCAGGCCCGAAGCTCGGTTTGCAACTTGCTTTGCCACCTCCCCGCGCCACTGCGCGAGTCTTCAGTGTAGCCGCTGCAAGGGAGATGTCCAGCGGAATCTGCGCCTCTCGGGTGACCCGGCCGACTAGCTGCTCCGGCCCAGCTCCGCGTCGATGACGTCCTTGAAGGCCTCGAAGGGCCGCGCCCCGATGATCAGCCGACCATTGATGAAGTAGGCCGGGGTCGAGTCCACCCCGGCCTTCATCCCCGCCTCCGTCGACTCCTGGATGGAGGCGTCGTGGCGTCCCGAGGCGAGGCAGGTGGCGAAGGCGGCGGAGTCGAGCTTCAGGCTGGCGGCCCGCGACTGGAGGTCCACCTCGTCCATGGGGCCCGGGGCCCGCATCAGGCTGCGGTGGTAATCCCAGAACTTCCCCTGCTCGCCGGCGCAACGCGAGGCCCGGGCGGCGGGAAAGGCCTGGGGGTGGCCCTCGAGCGGGAAGTCCCGGTGCACGAGCTGGACCTTCCCCGCGTACGTGCTCAGGACCTGGTCGATCGTGGCCTGGGCGCGGTGGCAGAACGGACACTGGTAGTCCGTGAACTCCACGATCGTCACCGGCGCGCCGTTCGGGCCGAGGGTGGGGGCCGAGGCGGGGATCGCCACGTCCATGCGGGGGGCGCTGAGCGCCACCTCCACCTGCGCCTTCTGCCGGAGCGTCGCCTGGAGAGCCGCCTGGCGCTCGGAACGCTGCCGGTTCCGGAGCGCCTTTCGGAGCTCACCGAGGACCTCGGCCTTGGTCTTGCCTCCGAAGCGGGCCTTGTTCTGCTCGTAGAGCTGCTCCAGGAGCTTCGGGTCCGGCTCCTGGACCTGGTGGTCCACCTCGTCCCGCAGCACGTCCTCCTTCGAGATGCCCCGGGCCCCGGCCTCCTTCTCGAGCAGCCTCTCGCCGATCATCTCCTCCAGGGCCTGCCGGCGGATCTCGTATTCCTCCTGACGCAGGCGCATCAGGCGCTTTGCCACCCGTTCGTCGAGCTCGTCGGCGCGGATGGCCACGCCGTCGACCCGCGCCACGACTTCGGACGCGGAAGCTCCGGGAGTGGGGCTGGCCGTGGGCCGGGGTTCCGGGGAACGGCGGCAGGCAGCGGCCAGGAGCAGGAGGGCGAGAGCGGTGCGGAAAAGCGCGGGTCGAGTCATCAAATCAGGCTAAAGGGGCCGGCGCGGCCCGTCAAACGGGCTTCGTGCCGCGAACCGCAACCGGACGTAGGTGCGCCGCACCACCCAGCTCGATTTCGAAGGATGATACGGCCGGTGACCGCGCGCCCGAAGCGATTTCTCGCCGGCCTCCTGCTCCTTGCCGCGGTGTTCGCCCTGGTCCGCGGGCCGCTCCACGCGGTCACGTTCTCCCTGCCGGTCTCGAACGACGACGCGATCCTGCTGCTCATGGCCCGCCACATCCTCGAGGGCGAGCTGGCGACGATCCTCTGGAACCAGCCGTACAACGGGGCGCTCGACGCCTACCTGCTCGCGCCCGGCCTCGCCCTCGGCCCGCATCACCTCATGTTCCGCCTCTACGAGCTTCTCTGCGCGGCCCTGCTCGTCCTCCTCGCGGGTCTTCTCGCGCGGCGGATCGCGGGCATCGCCAGCGCGGGCTGGGCCGCCGCCGCCCTCGCCGCCTGGGGGACGCCCTACATGGGGTTGATGACCGCCACCGGCCCTCCGCCGAACTTCCTGATGCCGCTCGTCACCGGCTTCCCGTTGTTGGTCGCGCTCCGGGGCCTGGACCGCGACGCCCCTCCGTCGAGCGCACGCCTCTCGTTCACGGCCGGCTTCGTGTACGGGCTCGGGGTCTGGAACTCGTCGCTCGCGATCCCGGCCTTCGCGGGGATGGCCGCGGGGCTGCTCGCCGCGGGCCTGCGGCCCGGACGGTCGAGCATAGTCTTCCTGGCCGGCCTGGTCCTCGGCGCGAGCCCGCTCGTGGTGGCGCGCGCCATCGGAGCGTCCGGCTCCACCGTGGTGACCGCGGCCAGCGCGGTGACGGCCATTCGGCCGCGCTGGCTGTGGATGAGCGGCCTCTCGGACCTGGCTCATGCGACGGCCGGCCTCTTTGGCCTGCAGGTCCCGCTCGTGGTCGACGGCCCGGAGAGGACCGCGCTGCCGGCGCCCGCCGTTCTCGCGCTCGGCGTCGGCCTCGTCGTGGCCCTGGCCGTGGGCGCGTGGTCGCGCCGTGCGCTGCCGCTCCTGGGCTGGGCCGCGGCCCTCTTGGGCGCGTTCGCCCTGAGCCGCCGCACGGGGCCCGACGACCTGCGTTACCTCTACGGCCTGCACGCTCCTGCGCTGGCCCTGGCCGGGTTCGGCCTCGCCCGCGCCTGGGTATTCCGGCGTCCCCTCGCGGCGGCGCTGGGCTTGGCACTCGTCGTGCCCTGGGGCGTGGGCGAGCGCGATCTGGTCCGGGCCTGGAGCGACCCGTCCCACGCGGCGCGCGTCTGGCAGGTTCCCTCGATCGACCCACCGCTGCGGGCCCTCGAGAGCGCGGGCGTGCGCAGCGCATACGCGAGCCTGCAGTTCGCCGGAAGGATCACCCTCGAGTCCGGAGGCGGCGTGATCGCGAGCCAGGCCTGGAACGAGCGCATCCCGGGCGACCCGTTGCGTTTCCGGGACGAAGTCGACCTGGACCCGCGTCCAACCTGGGTCCTGCACCCGGCTCTGTCGCGCGGGATGCCGCGGTCCGTCCGCTTCCACGAGCTGGTGGGCGAGACCGGGGGAAGCGCGACCGAGGAGCCCTCGGGCGACTTCGTCGTCTTCCGTGACTTCGTCCCCCCTTACGACGAGGCCCGGCCCGTGCCGCCCACGGCGATCACGGTCTCGGTCCTCGAGGGCCCGGCGCTGCCGGCCGCGGTGCTGGACCGCGACCCCGCCACGGCCTGGACGTCACCGGAGGGCCTCGGGAAGGGCAACGGGCTCGTGTTCCGCCTCGAGCCCGCGCGGCGGCTGTCCGCCCTGGTCCTGGCCGTTGACCTCGTGCGCACGCCGCTGGCCGTCCCCTGGATCGTCTCGATCGGCGGCGCGATCGTCCGCAGCGGCCCCGCTCGCCACGGCCTGCAGTGGGTCAACGGCGCACTTCGGGCCGGGCGGCAGGCGCTGCTCGCGATCCCGCTCGACGGACGGCCGGCCGGCGAGGTGCGCCTCGTCTTCCAGGGCCCCGGCCCTCAGCTCACGCTGTCGGAGGTGTTCGCGTACGGTCCCGACGAGCCGGCCCGCCCGCCGTCGGGGGCAGATGCCGCAGGGAAGGCTTACGACGCTGCGCGCACCGGTGACTGGACCGCGGCCGTGCGGCTCTACGCCGAGGCCGTGCGCGCCGAGCCCGATCGCGCCTCCTACCACGCCGCCCTCGCCCGCGCCCGCTGGCGCGAGGGCCGTCGGCGGTGGCTCGACGTCGAGGGCATCGACGACGGCGGGCCGGAACTCGTCCTGGCCCGTTAGCCGGTGTCGAAGCCATTCCCGGTCTGAGTGGCGGTGTGCGGGATGTTGTCGTCGTTCCGCCAGGCCACCTTCCCTAGTACGTGGAGAGACCCCCCGGCTCTGCCGGGGGAGGCAGTAGCAGTTTGACTTTTTCGGGAGTCCGCCCCCAGAGACTCCCTTCCGTGAGCCTCTCAAAGCACACGAAAGGGAGTTCTGGAGATGGACGACTACGAGAGCCTAAGCCACACGAAATGGGAGTGCAAGTACCACGTGGTGTTCATACCGAAGTGCCGGCGGAAGACGCTGTACGGGGAACTGAGGAAGCACCTGGGGGAAGTTTTTCGTGGGTTGGCGGAGCAGAAGGAGAGCCGGATCGAGGAAGGGCACCTGATGGTGGACCACGTGCACATGATGATCTCGAGTACGCGGTTTCGCAGGTGGTGGGGTTTATCAAGGGGAAGAGTGCGATCCACTTGGCCCGCGTTTACGGTGAACGGAAGCGGAACTTCGTGGGCCAGCACTTTGGGCACGAGGGTGCAAGGCGTGTACCGCGTGCGTTTCGAGCCGTCCGCGCAAGGCGGCGTCGAAGCGGTTGCGCATGTCCAGTTGAGCAGCGTCAGTGGACCCAACGGGACCATGACGTATCCTCGAAGCTTCGACGTGGCACTTCGTGCGGATCACGCCGTCGGCCCCGCTCCTACGCCGGACTGAACGGCGGCACGTCCGTGGCGATGGATCGGCTCGCCTCCGCTGCCCTCGTCCCGCGGCCGCCATCCGCGCGACAGGGGAGCGCGAACGAGATGCGCTTGGCGTAGTCGACTCGTCGAGCAGGGCCATGGTCTCCGTCCAGCACGAGTATGCCACTGGAGGCTCGGCGCAGTTCCCGCATCGTCGCCACCGCTGCTCTCATCGCGGGTCGCTGGTCGGTCTCCCTCGCGTGGATAGGACGAGGCGCCCGTGCTCCCGTGGCGCGATCGCTGCCGGCGGCACGCGCGGCGCACGGGTCGCACCGCCGCGAAAGAGAGACGCTTTCGAGAACCGTAAGAAGTTTACGCCAGATGTAAGCGCTCGCGGCGTTGCTGCTCATTTCGCCCGGAGATTGGCACCCACTCGCGCGGCATGAGCCTTGCTGCCTGACGGGACAACCAACCGAGGCACTCGCTAGCGTTTCTCCGGGCCGAGCACCTTCGGCGGACCTGCGACGGCGAAGCCCCGGAGCAGTGAGCAACGAGAACCGCGCGAGAGGCGGGCGCTCGCGGCCGATGTCGGAGTGTCCACACCTTCGCACCTTTAGACGGGGAGAAGGGCGATGAGATCAAGTGATTACTGTTTGGCAAGGATGGTTGGCATCGGATGGTTCTTTGGCTCATTCGGGCTTGGTCCTGCCGGGACTCCGCTCGCCCGGGCCCAGGGCGGTGATCTCTCCTGTGACACGGCACGCGATCCCTCGCGCTGTGGCGAGGTCTCGCCGCTCATTCCCATGCAGAGCACAGAAGCCGTGCACATGGGCTTGGTCTGGAGGAAGCGCTCGGTCACGCCGAAGATCCTTTTCCACGCCCGGTTCTCGGAATACACGCCCAACGACATGGCCGATCCGGCGATCGTCGACCTGGCCATCTCGCGCGGCGCCTTTACGACCCCTGGCCTGCAGTTCAACAGCTCGCTCCGGGACGTGCTCCACGGGTTCGACCCGTTCCTGGGCCTCGGGACGAACCGGTCGGCCGACGATTCGTTTCAACGGCTGACGTATGGCGGGTACCTGATGCGGCAGGGCCTGAGCCAGAGCGTGCCCACGCGCATCAGGGCAAACCGCACGATGGAGCGGCAACTGCTCTTCGACATCTCCCACCCGGACGCATTCAAGAACACCAGCAAGTTCCACACGTCGCTGCTCGACGAGGCGGACTTCTCACTGAACCGGGCAGCCTTTGCGGAGAACGGCTACTCGAAGGGGATGTTCTACAACACCTACTGCAACGCGCGGGTGACGCTTTCCGATGGACGGGTCTACGTCTTCGGCGGCCACGACATGCAGAGCGACAACGGCCTCTACAAGGTCAACATCTTCGACCCGGAGTCCGAAGAGTGGGTGAGGCGGTCCGAGCCATGCACCCGGGCGAACTGGCGCCGCGACCCGTTCGGCCGTGAGCTCTTCGCCCGCGATCCGAACGCGCAGTTCTACGAGGGCTGCGATCCGCGGAACCAGCAGAGCACGCAGCCGTCGGACCCGTCCGACCAGAGATACGCGCGGTGGTATCCGTCCGCCATTCCGCTGCCGAACGACACCGTCCTTGTCGTCGGCGGCTTCGACCAGGACAACTCGGTGCCTCCGGATCCCGACCGCGTGGCCAAGGGCCGGCAGAACCGGCCGCAGACCGACACCGCGTTCACGGCCAGCCGTGTCAACCAGGTCGTGGCCGAGGTCTACGACCCGAAGACCGACCGGAACATCGCGCTCGAGAACGCGCGGATGGCCTTCCCGCTCTATCCGCAGCTCGAGGTCGTCCAGACCGGCCCCGGACGCGACGACTGGAAGGTCTGCACGTTCAACGGCGAGATCGACTATGGCGACGAGACGATCCCGGGTGGCGCGCGGTTCGGTGTCGGAGGAGGGACTCCTTCCTTCACCAAGGGCACGACCTGGTGCCTGGACGTGCTCGGGGCGCTGAAAGATGTCAATCGTGACGTGCCGGCAAAGAACCACTGGACGCTGGTCGACACGGCCGCGGAGGTGAGGCCCTACTGCTGCCCGACCGCGAGCCAGATCCAGATCGATGCCGACGGCCAGACGGTGTCCCACAAGTGGTTCATGATCTCGGGCCAGAACGAGAGAGGTGAACAGACCGGAACCGTCGAGAGCATCGAGTTCACCGACTCCGTCCCGCGGTGGAAGAAGGTGGGCACGATCCTGCAGCCGCTCGCCACGACCAAGGCCGTGTTGTTGCCCGACGGCAAGGTGCTGATCGGCCACGGCGTGAACCGCTCGGGCAACTGCACCGTCGACGGAAGACCGTGCACGTTCGACGAAAGGGAAGGCCACTACTTCCAGATGTTCAATCCCGCGACCGGCTCGGTCACGAGGCTGGGCAAGACCACGGCGTCGCGCGGCCTTCACGGGACGGCGACGCTGCTGCCCGACGCGTCGGTGTTCTTCGCGGGTGAGAACCGCGAAGCGCTCGTTCGACCCGACGACCCGTCCTTCCCGATGATGACCTCGTACGCCGGGCTGCTCCCGGCGGGGGATCCCGACCAGGGCGTCCCGGTCGGACAACTCTTCTTCCCGCCCTACCTGTTCAACCCGGACGGCAGCCGCGCCGCGCGGCCGGTGATCTCCAGATCACCGGAGGAGATCTCGTACCGCGGCCATTTCGACATCACGGTCGGGAGCGATCCGGACCAGATCGCGTCCGTCATGATCCTCCGCAGCGACCACAACACCCACAGCCTCACGACCGGTGACCGGTACGTGAAGCTGGCGTTCCACCAGAAGGGCGCCGCACAGAACAGGGAGCTCCGCGTCAGGTCGCCGAAGCTGCCAGCGCAAGCGATCCCGGGGATCTACATGCTCTTCGTCGTCGACCCGGCCGGCGTGCCCAGCGAGGGGAAGCAGCTGCGTCTCCTGCCGGAGACAGGGGGCAGCGACACGGAGTGACGTGGGGCACACCGAGCCCGCCCTCCAGGGCTCCCGATCAAACAAAGGAGAACGTGCGATGAGGCAAGTGATGAGGACGGGAATCGCAATGCTGGCGCTCGCCGCCACGGCTGCGCCGGTGCGCGCCGACCAGACGGTCAAGGCTCGGCTGCAGGGGTTCAACGAGGTGCCGGCCATCTCCAGCACGGGCAGCGGCGAGTTCACCGCGCACATCCGCGGTGACGCCGTCGATTGGGAGCTGAGTTATCAGGGGCTGGAGGGCACCGTGACCACCGCCGCCCATATCCACCTCGGTCAGAAGGACGTCAACGGCGGCGTGTCGGTGTTCTTCTGCGGCGGCCCCACCACGCCGCCCTGCACACCGGCCTCCGGCAGCTTCAGCGGTACCTTCACCGCCTCCGACGTCATCGGGCCCGTGGCGCAGGGCATCGCGCCGGGGGAGCTGTCGGAGCTGATCGCGGCCATCCGCGCGGGCCAGACCTACGCCAACGTGCACACCAACAAGCATCCGGGAGGGGAGATCCGCGGCCAGGTGCGCGAGGACAGCGCCCGCTGAGGAAGCCTGGCGGTACCGGGGCGTCGGTTGTCACCGGCCCTGCGCCTCGGGTTCGTTCGCCCACGGTCTGCTGTGGGCTTCGGATCGGCGCTGTGACCTGAGCCGCCATCTCAGGCGTCAACGTCCGGGACGTGTTGAACGCGGCCTTCACGCGCGCGTCCCATTGTCGCTTGGCTAGCCGCCATCAGCCTTCAACGCCCTCACCACCCGTGGCAGCTGCCTTTGAGCGAACGTGAAGCTGAAGACCGCGAGAGGGCGACGAGAGCAAGGATCGACGCCGTACGAGCGAGGTAGGCGAGGTCCTGGAGCGAGTGGTGCGGCGTATGGAGAGCCACCTTCGCCGGAGCGGCCTGCTCCGCATGGACCACGACGACGATCCTGAAGGCAACGTCGCCGCCTCGGCGGTCTCGGGCCAGGCCCCTCCAGCGGGGCCGCAGTGGCGGAAGGGGTTGGCACCGCTCGAGCCGCGCGCCCTCGCCTACGACAAACCCCGGTGCGCATCGCTCCATGGGTTCACCCTCCACGCGGACACGCGCGCGGGTGCCCAGGACGCCGCGGGGCGGGAGGCCCTGCGCTACGTGCTGCGTCCTCCCCTCGCCCAGGAGCGGCTGGAGCCCCGTCCGGACGGCCTGGTGCGCATCGTCCTGAAGAAGGCCTACCCCGACGGGACCCTGCCGGTGGACATGGACCCCCTCTCGCTCCTCTGCCGGCTGGCCACCAGCGTGCCCCCACCGCGCCTGCACACCATCAAGTACGCGGGAGTGCTGGCGCCGGCGAGTGCGTGGCGAAGGCGCCTGGCGCCGAAGGCACTTTCCGAGACGCCCGCGGACGGCCGGAGGCCCGGCCGGCCGGAGCGCACCCCCGCATACCGCCCCTGGGGGGAACTCCTGCCGCGCACCTTCGCCGTCGATGTCCTCGCCTGCCCCAAGTGCCACGGGCGGATGAGGCTGCTCGCCATGGTGGAAGACCCGGCGAACGTCGCCCGCTTCCTGGCCGCAGTGGGCGAGGCGACCGAGGTGCCACCCCGCTCGCCGGGGCGCGGTCCCCCGTACTGGAAGAGCCGCGTGCTCCGCCGGCAGGCGCTCGGTGAGGAGGACGACGGTCAGGGCCTCTGGGAGCAGGAGACGGCGTAGCGGCGGCGTCGAGAGCCCAGGACGGGCCGCGGAGCGGCGGAGCCTGCGCGTGGGGCCGGATCGACGCCACCAGGCATCCCAGAACGACCTCGACCACCTCTACGAGGCGCTGGACTGGGTGGCGCGCGGCAAGGTGAAGGTGGTGACCGAGACCTACAAGCTGGACGACATCGCGCGGGCCTACGACCGCGTCAAGGCCGGCCAGGTGCGGTACGGGGCGGTGATCCTGCCGCGCTGATCGCGGCCCCAGCCGCCGGCGAGCGCGTGGCGGTGGTCTGCATCCAGAGCGCGGTGCCGTACACGGAGACGAGGTAGGTCCAGAAGGCCGCGAACAGCACGTGCATCGCGGTGTTGAAGCGGTTCCCGCGCCAGAGGCTGGCTTCGTAGACGAAGAGCTGGGTCAAGAGCCGGAGCAGCCAGAAGACCACGAAGCCGGCCAGCACCGTGCGCGAGACCGCGCTGGGCGCGGCCAGCGAAGCGGCGATGACGAAGGACAGCACGCCGAAGATGGCCAGCGTCACCGCGATGAAGAACGAGTGCACGAACAGGATCTGGCGGTTCAGGGGTGACAGGCGCGCCGTCTCCTCATGCCATTTGAATCGGCGGGGGAACCCCGCGTGGAGCAGCGCGAGCAGGATGAGCGCCGCCCCCGCCAGCTGGAGATGGCGGACGAGGCTCACCGCGCCTCCTCGAGGAAGAACGCGCGCACGAACGGGGTGAGCCGCACCTCCTCGCGCACCGCGAGGCCGGCCTCGCGTGCCACGCGCAGCCATTCCGAGCGGGGCAGGAAGTGCAGGAACCCGGGCCCGAAGGCCAGCGCGTTGGCCAGGTCGCGCAGGTGCTCGACGACCACGATCCGGCCCCCCGGGCGGGCGACGCGGCGGAGCTCGGCGAACAGGCCGTCGCGCGACGCCGGTCGTCGCAGCTCGTGGGCGGCGAAGAACAGCATCACGAGGTCGGCGGAGCCGTCGGCGACGGGCAGGGCGGCCGCCGGCGCCGGCCGCGCAGGCTCCGGCAGCGGCGTGAGCCTCCGCGCGCGGGCGATGGAGGGCTCGGTCATCTCGTGCGGGTCGTAGATGTCGAGGACCTCTCCCCGCGCCGCGGGGAAGCGCTGCCGCAGCGCGGGGGTGACCTCGTCCAGGCCGGCGTGGACGACGGTCCAGCTCGCGGGAACGGCGATGCGCGAGAAGAGCCAGTCCCAGCGGAACAGGCCGGACCGGTCGTAGACGTAGTGCGAGACCAGCAGCGACGACGCGCTCCCCAGCACCACCGCGGCCGCGAAAGCCAGCAGGGCCGCGGAGGCGGCCGGCCCCAGCGGCAGCCACCGCGCGCCCGCGGCGGCGACCACGGCCGCCGCCGCCATGCCCGCGTACATGGGCAGGTTGTAGCGGAGGATCTGCGCCATGCCCTGGTAGCGTCCGCGCGCGGCAGTGGCGGTCATGCCGCCTCGCGCGGGAGCGGCTCCAGCACTCCCGGCCGCCAGCGATAGGGCACGTCCTGGATGTGGAAGGCGTTGGCCAGGACGCGCGGGTGCGCGTCGAAGGGCGGGCGCTCGAGGAACGTGTTCCGCCGGACGTCGACCGACACCGGCTGCGGGTCCCAGTGCTCGCGCTGTCCCTCGATCACCACGATGGAGTGCGTTTCCGGCTCGTAGTCGAACGTGAAGGGCAGCGGGCCCGCGAACATCCGCGCCTCGCGCAGGTCGCGGAAGGGCGAGCCCGCCGGCGGCGCGTCGGGGTGCGCGTGCAGGTCGGCGCTCACCTCCAGGTCCGCCTCCGCGGAGGGCGTGCGCACGCGCACCTCCAGCCGCTCGCCCGCCTCGCGCAGCTCCGCGTCGCACTTCCGGTACCGGTAATGCGTGAACAGGTTCCCCGACGTCACCATCAGCCGCCGGTCGGCGTCGCTGCGCAGGATGCGCAGGCCGCGCAGCGTGCGGCCGGCCTGGGTCTTGAGGCGCGCGAAGATCCGGTAGCCGCTGAGGAAGAAGTCCTGGCCCAGCGCGGGCGGCAGCCAGCTCGGCCGCAGGCCCCGCGTGTCGACGAGCGCGATGGCGAGGAAGGCGAAGCCGTCGTGCGTGTCGAGGGTGAGGCCGGGGGGCAGCAGGGGCGACAGCACCTCGGGCCGATAGGCGTAGGTGAGGACGAGGGAATGCCGGAAGTGCGCCTCCACGGAGAAGGGATGGCGGCGGAGGCGGTGGAGCATCTAGAGCTCCGCGGCGGGGACCACGCGCACGCTCCCCCACAGGAACGCGCGATCGCGTGCCGCCCACTCTTCGCTGGCGGCGTCCGCGGCGGGCGCGAAGCTGCGGAGGACCACGGTCGCGCCGGCGGAGGCAGCGCGGCGAACGGCGGCGCGCAGTCGCGCCGCCGCGCGCTCTCCGGCACTGTCGAGGATGTTCGAGAGCGTGAAGCCGGCGAAAGCGCCGGCGGGCGCGCCCTCCAGGTACTCCGCGGCCTCCGCGCAGGCGAGCGTGACCGCGTCCGACCGGGGCGCGGCGGGAGGCTCCGCGCCCGTGGGCTCGCGTCCCAGCATCAGCCGCCAGGCGTAGGGATTCGTGCGGTTGGGATGGCGGCCGAAGCCGCGGCGGAGCCGGCGGCGTAGCTCTCCGCCGAACCCGCTGGGGATCGCGCGCCGGAACTCGCTCCGGTAACCGAGGGCGAGAACGGGTGCGCTGAACACGAGGTCGAGCAAGAGCCGGAGCCGGCGCGTGTCCAGCCGCGCGTCCCAGAACCGGAGCTGATCCTCCGGCCGCTCCATCTCCAGAAACGGGAGGAGGCCCGTCCAGCCCACCAGGTGCTGGAGGCCTCTCGCGCGCGCGAGGCGCCGGTCGGCCTCGCCCTCGCGCTGGGGCCGGCCGGCCAGCCGCTCGCGAACGTAGGCCACCTGCGTGGGATTGACGTCGACGGCCACCACTTCGCAGCCGCGCGCGGCCAGGGCCAGCGCGGTGCACCCGGCGGACGCGACGCAGAACACGCGGGTCCCCGGCGCGAACGCCTCCGTCTCGATCGTCCAGTCCTCGTGCATGCGGCCGAAGAGCAGGACGGGCGCTCCCGCGCGGCCGCTGAAGCCGGCGGCCCACGCGGAGGCGGCGGGCGTTTCCTCGTCGCGCGCGCGCGGGTCCGCCACCAGCCAGACGAGCGCGAGGAAGGCCAGGTTCTGCACGATCATGGCCGCGGGATGCGCGATGTGGGCGCGGCCCCAGAGAAGGCCGCCCCCGTTCATGGCCACGAGCAGGACCGTCTGGACGGCGGCGGCCAGCCGCGGCGCGCGCCCGCTGAGCACCCAGGCGGCGAGCGCGGCCTCGCCCAGCCCCAGGCCGCGGACCACCCACAGACCCAGCGCGCCCTCGAGAAAGGGCACGGCGGCGACGATCGCCGCCTGCTCAGGGCATCGGCCCAGGACCTTGCACCACAGGCCGTGGTAGAGCCAGACGAGAGCGATCGCCCCGCGGGCCAGCATGGGACGCGCGAATTGTAGCGCCGTCGCGCGCCCTGTCCGTCAGCTCACCAGATACGGCAGACCTTGTCCGCCTCCTTCACCATCGGCTGCCCGGCCTTGCACGAGAAGGCGGCCGCGAAGTCCGGGATGTTCACCACCACGCCGTTGATGCGGTATTCCAGCGGCGAGTGCGGGTTGGTGACGGCGTTGACGCGCTTGCTGGCCGGCCGCTCGTCGCCGCCGGCCCACTGCGCGAGGCCGATGAAGAAGCGCTGGTCGGGGGTGAAGCCGTCGCGGTTGGCCAGGGCCTTGGCCGCGGTGGCGTTGCGCCAGGCCTGCAGCGCGATGAGCGTGCCGCCCAGGTCGGCCACGTCCTCACCGAGGGCATCGACGACGGCGGGCCGGAACTCGTCCTGGCCCGTTAGCGATCAGGAGGTGTTGGGAGGCGCCGCCCCCACCGGCCTTCCCTAGTTGCGCCCCTTCTGTAGCCGGCGGTAGAGGGTCGCCCGTGACATGCCCAGCGCGCTGGCCGTCTCCTCCACGTTGCCGCCGTGCTCCCGCAGGGCCTCCTGGATGCGGTCCAGGTCGCCGCGCGCGCCGCCCCGCGAGAGATCGGGGAGCGGGCCGGCCTGGAGCCAGGAGAGGTGCTCGGGCTTCAGGGTGGTCCGCCGCGAGAGCAGCAGGGCCCTCTCGAGGGCGTTCTTCAGCTCGCGCACGTTGCCCGGCCACGGGTATTCCCGCAGAAGCGCCATGGCCTCCGGCGACACGCCGACCGGTGGAGGGCCCAGCGACTCGAGGGTGCTGGCCACGAGGCCCGGGATGTCCTCGGGTCGCGCCCGCAGGGGCGGGATCGTGATCGGGAAGACGTTGATGCGGTAGTGGAGGTCCGCCCGGAACCGGTCCCTCTCGACGTCGGCGGCCAGGTCGCGGTTGCTCGCGCTGATCAGGCGAAAGGAGCTCCGGCGCTCGCGGACGTCGCCCAGCCTTCGATATCGCTTCTCCTCCAGCACCTTGAGGAACTGCGGCTGGACGGCGGGATCCAGGTCGCCGATCTCGTCCAGGAAGAGCGTCCCCCCGTCGGCGATGTCCAGCAGCCCCTGCCGGTCCGCCACCGCGGAGGTGAAGGCGCCGCGAGCGTGGCCGAACAACTCGCTGGCGATCAGCTCCCCGCGCAGCCCGCCGCAGCTCAGCTCCACGAAAGGCATCGCCTCCCGCGCGCCGTGTTCGTGGATCCAGCGCGCCAGCACTCCCTTGCCCACGCCGGTCTCGCCCTGGAGGAGAACCGGCGACTCGTTCTCCGCGGCCAGGGTGGCAAGCTCCAGCAGGTTCCTCATGGGGGCGCTGTCGCCGAAGTGGGGTTGCGCCTTCTTGGCGAGGCGCCGCTGGACCTGGCGGCTGCGCCTCAAGCCCCCCAGCTCGAGGCCCTTCTGGAGGACGACCTCGAGCTCGCCCATGTTGACCGGCTTCGACAGGAAGTGATCGGCTCCCCGCCGCATGGACTCGACCGCGGTCGGGATGTCCCCCTTGCCGGTGATCACGACGATCGCCGTCCCCGGCTGGCTCTCCCGGACCTCCGCGATCCAGTCGAGCCCGTTGCCGTCGGGCAGGTTGAGGTCCAGCAGGACGCCCTCGACGGTGTCCGATGCGATCAGCTGCCGCGCCTCCGCCAGCGAGGACGCCTCGAGCACCGTGAAGCCCGCCCGGGTCAGGTAGAGGGCGAAGGCCAGGCGCACGTCGGGCTCGTCGTCCACCATGAGCACGCGTGGCCTCACGGCTCCTCCGGCTGGGCGGGCAGGCTGACCTCGAAGGTGAGGCCGGGAGGAGGCACGTTGTTCCACAGGGCGACGCGTCCGCCGTGCCCCTCGACGATGCTCTTGACGAGAGGGAGGCCCAGGCCCGTTCCGTTCGCCCGGGTGGTGAAGAACGGCTCGAAGACGCGGTTCAGGGCCTCCGGAGGGATGCCCGTGCCCTGGTCCCTGACCTGCAGCTTCACGTCATCCCCGGCGCGGGACAAGGTGACCTGGATCACGCTCCCGCGAGGGCTGTGCTGGGCCGCGTTGTCGAGGAGGTTGAGGATCACCTGCTCGATGCGCGCGGCGTCGACCCGCACGGGGAAGGGCTCGTGCTCCGGAGCGAGCACTTCCGCGCGGAAGGCGCGGTTGGCGGCGTTCTCGGTCCACACGCTGACTGCCCTTTCGAGGACCTGGAGGAAGGACCCCCTGGCTACGGAGATGTGCTCGAAAGGCCGGCCGATGTGCAGCAGGTCCTGCATCAGGACCTTCAGGCGATCGACCTGGCGACAGATGATGCCCACGGGGGCCGCATGGGCCGGGTTCGCCGGAGCCTCCTGCCTCAGCACCTCCGCCGCGGCCTGGATCGCCGCCAGCGGGTTGCGCACCTCGTGCGCCACCCCCGTGAGGAGGTCCCCCGCCGCCGCCCGCCGCTCGAAGGCGATCACCTGGCGCGCCATCTCGCGCTCCTGGGTCACGTCCCTGATGAAGACCACGCGGTTCCCCGTGAGGGGGGAGGGGATGTCCAGCTCCAGCAGGTTCAGCTCGTAGACGACCTCGCTCTCCGGGTCGACGACCTCCTTCCAGGCCCCGCGCTTCGCCGCCGGTGTCCGTGTCGCCTCGGCCAGCCACTCCCGGCAGAACGGAAAGAGGACCTGGAAGTCCTCGCCCAGCAGTTCGCGCAGGGGCCGTTGGAGCCGGCGGGCCAAGGCTTGGTTCAGCCGCCCGATCCGTCCCTCGTCGTCGAGGATCGCCACCATGTCCGTCATCGCGTCGAAGGTCTTTTCCAGCGCTACCTTCGCGCGCAGCAGGAGGGCGGTCACGTTGGTGCCTTGGAGAGCCGCCGAGATGCCCGAAGCCACCGACTCGCAGAGCGAGACCACCGCCGGCGAGAAGGCGTCCGCCCTCGTGCTCTCCAGGTTCAGGACCCCGATGACTTCGCCTCCCCCGGCCATCAAGGGGATCGCCAGCTCGGAACGGGCCTCGGGAGGTACCGGCCGGTCGCGCGCACCGCTCCGCACGTCCTGGGTCAGGTGGCGGGTTCCCGTCCGCGCCGCCTGGGCGATCGCGGAACCGCCCTCGATGGGCAGGGCCGCCGGAGGCGGGAACGCCGTGTGACCGTGGGAGAACGCGTGGGTCAGCTCGCGCCGCGAGGCACTCAGCAGGAACAGCGCGCAATGGTCGATCTCCGGTATCCGCGTCAGATACCGCACGGCCGCCTCGTAGACGTCCGCCGGATCGGGGGACGGAGCCGACAGCCGGCCGTCGGTCACCTGACCCACGAGCGGGGCTGCGCACGTGGGCGCTCGAGGTGCTCGCGTCCGCTCGTGCGGGCGGCGCTGAGGCCCGGTCCCTTCCCTCCGGGACGGCGGCGCCACGCCTCGCGCCCGTTGGCCTCGCCCTCGCCCCTCAAGGCCGTCATGAGCTGAGAGCCCTATGTACCCCGAAGCCCTCCCCGGCGCAAGCCCCCCGCACACCAGTAGTACCAGGCGCCTGATGTGGCTGGTCCTCGCCCTGCCCGGTCTCAGGCAGTCGCATCGTCTCAGCCTGACGTGAGACGACCGTGAGACGGCCCCGCCGTGAGCGTGAATTCCGTTTCACCTGAAATCGGGCAGTTCGCGCTGCACCCAATAAGGATAGGGCCTGGTCCTTCAGCATGTCTAGCCGGGCTGCCCATGTTGGCAGCGATTTTGCTCTTGAGGCCGCCAACAAGAAGAACGGGTGTGGGATGAAGAGTGCCCTGCTAAGGCGATGACGGCCCTCGTGTCCTCGGTCTCGCTCTCCTCGGCCAGGCCCTTGCTGCCTCTCCGGCACGCCCATGGCTGAGCGGGCGCGGAGGCACTCGCGGCGACGGGGCCCCGACGATACCCAGCGTGCCCGCGCGCCCCTGCGGCTGCTCGCCGGGCCCCATGTCGCGGCCGACCTGCGCTACGAGTGGGTGCTGGAGAGCTTGGCTGACCGGGGCAGGGACCTCCACTGCATGCCGATCGCCCCCCTGCCCTTCCTCATCGGCCGGCTGCCGGGCCTTCACGTCGTGCTGCCCTCCCAGCTCGTCTCCAAGCAGCACGCCGAGATCTCCGAGGTGGACGGCGAGCTGCGACTGCGTGACCTCGGGAGCACGAACGGGACCTTCGTGAACCGCCAGCCCGTGGACGAGGTGGCCCTCCACGAGGACGACATCATCCACTTCGCGGATTTCGAGTTCCGCGTCGGGCGGCGGGAGCGGGCCGGCGCGGCGGACGAGGGCACCGTCTCGATCGGGGAGCGCGCGCTGCCACGGGGGTTCGTCGAGGGGACGAGGGAGCTGAAAGAGCTGCTGAAGGAGGGCGCGGTGTCCTTCCTCTTCCAGCCGATCGTCCGTCTGCCCGGAGGGGAGGTGGACGCCTACGAGGTCCTGGGGCGAGGGGCGCACCCCAAGCTGCCGGAGAGCCCGGTCGAGCTGCTCAAGATCGCCGCCGGCATCAACAAGGAAGCGGAGCTGTCACGCCTGTTCCGCCGCATGGCGGTGGAGACGCTCGGGCAACGCAACTTGCCGACCCTGTTCCTGAACACACACCCGGCGGAGATGGAGCAGCCGGGGCTGCTCGAGTCCCTGGAGGAGCTGCGGCGCCTGGCCCCCCAGCTCGACCTCGTCCTGGAAATCCACGAGAGCGCGCTCGCCCAGGTGCCCTACATCGTCTGGCTCAGCGGCAAGCTCTCGGAGATCGGGGTCGGGATCGCCTATGACGACTTCGGAAGCGGCCAGGCGCGGCTGCTCGAGCTGGCGGAGGCGCCCCCCAACTTCCTCAAGTTCGACCAGCGCTTCATCTGCGGCATCGAGCGGGCGCCCGCCTCGCGGCGCCGGCTGCTCGCCTCACTGGTGGCGGCCGCCCGCGAGCTGCAGGTCAAGACGGTGGCGGAGGGCGTCGAGACCGCGGCCGAGACCGAGCTGTGCGCCAAGCTCGGCTTCACCCACGCCCAGGGCTACCATTTCGGCCAACCGATGGCCGCCGACCGGCTCGGCTAGCCGGTCCGCCGAAGCTGCATGCGCCGCGGCTGCGATCCGGCGGCAAGGGACGGGGGCGGCGCCCTGAAGCACGCCTCCGGCCTGGGCACGCTCCTTCTGGTTTGTCTCCAGCCCATCGTCGCGTCCGGGCAGCCGGTGGCCATCGAGCATGAGGGCCTGGCCTGCATGGTGGCGGGGCGATTCCCGGTCCTGGGCGCGTGCTTCCGGCCGGGACGGGAGCTGGCGCGGGCGCGCGTCTACTTCCGCCCTGAGGGGATATCGGACTGGTACTACGTCGAGGCCTCGCTTCCGGCCCCGCCGAAGCCCACCGACCCTCCCGGCCTATTGTGCCGGCAGGCCACCCTGCCCAGGCCGAAGAAGGTCCTGCTGCAGACGCACGTCGAGTACTACGTGGAGGCGCTGGGGAAGGGACTCGAGAGCAGCCAGACCGAGACCTACCGGCCGCTGGTCGTGAAGGACCCGGACGAGTGCAAGGACCGTGCGGTCGCGCCGTTCGTCCCGAGCGCCGCGGCCCCGGTCTTCCCGTCGCTGCCGGCGGGTTTCGCGGCCGGCGGCCTCTCCGGCGCGGCGCTGGCCGCGGTCGTGGGAGCGGGGGTGGCGGGCGTGACGGGGACGGTGCTCGTGGTGACGGGAGGCGGTGGCGCCGGCGTCCCGACCACGCAGCCACCGATCCCGACCACGCAGCCTGCGGCTCCGCCGACGCCGCCGCCGACATTGGCGCCAGCGGCGGCGTTCAACGCCGTGTTCAAGGTATTCCGGGACGGCGGGCTCGAGACCCAGCCGAGGATCACGGGAACGGAGCCGATGCCGCTTCGCTTCTTCATGTGCGAGAGCTCGGGCCCCTTGCCCCTCAGGTTCAGCGTCGCGGTGAACGGTGCGGTCACGACGGTGGGATGCGATTCGACGATCACGTTCACGGCGCGCGGTTTCACGCCCGGCTTCGGGGCGCCCGGCGTGCGGGGGGCGGTCCACACCGCGACGACCTCGTACGACGTGGTGATGCTCGTCCGGTCCGACAGTCCGAACAACGACCCGCAGGCCAGCCAGGGGCGGGTGGTGGAGCTGAGGCCGGTGCCCGTCCCGACCACGACCACGCTGGTACCGACGACAACCACCACGACCACCACGAGCACCTCGACCACGACCACCACCTCGACGAGCACGACGACCCTGGCGCCCGACCCCTGCCGGGCGGACCGGACTCCTCCCGCGGTGACTCTGCTGAGCCCGCCCCCTTTGTCGAACTTCAATGAGCTCGACCCGAGCACCTTCCCCGTGCCGTTCAGGGCGGACGCCAGCGACGCGAACGGCGTGGCGACGGTCGAATACCTGCTCGACGTCTTGGCGCCCTCGGGCACCGGCCTGCTTCCCATCCCCGGGGCCGTGGTGTCCAAGGGCTCGCCCTATCCCTTCGACTGGCCGCTCGCCGGCGTCCAGCGCCTGCTCGGTGCGAACTGCATAACCACCGCCCACGTGGTCGCCCGGGCCACCGACGCTTGCGGCAACGTGGCCGACGCGCGCACCTCCGGCGCCGTGAGCTTCCACCTGCCGGTCACCTGTCGCGTGGCGCCGGCTTCGTTCTACGCCCGTCCCGACGGCGTCGCTTCCCCGGCGCCCGCCGAGAACTTCTCCGCCTGGGTGAGCCAGCTCGAGGTGCCCGGAGGCCGCGGGCAGTTCGTGCTGAACGGCAGCCAGGCGTTCTTCCCCGGCCCCGGCCGTTCGAGCCTGCCGGTCCGCCTGCAGGCCGGCGAGAACCGGGTCGAGGCCATGCTCGTGCAGGCCGAGGGGGAAGCCGGCCTCTGGCGCTTCGAGCCGGGGGGCGAGCGGGGGCTGACGCCGGGAAGCCTGCGCGTGATCGCCGGTCAGGTCGCGCTGGTGACGCCCGACGCGGTGGTCTTCCGGATGAAGGGCCGGGCGGGCGAGCGGGTCGTGTTCACGTTCCGCGCCTCCCCCTGGACCGGCCGCTAGCCTCGTTCGCAGCGATCGATACTCCGCGGGCGGCCCTGGGTCGGGCGGTCGCACCGTCTCAGGATGAGGTGAGACGGCCGTGAGAGCTGCCCACGAACGACCGAGGAAACGCCGATTCCCCGGGGCCGACAGGAGGCCCTTCCGGCGAGAACGGGGCACCCACCGGAAGGACCCCCTGAGGCGGGGAAGCCGTCGTCAGGACCCCGTCAGAACCCCATATCGTCGCCGGACATCTGGCACACTTCCTCGCCCGGGGGCGGGTTCGGTCCCGTGGTCGAAGGATTGGGCTTGTGGAGCTGGATGTTGCCGCCCTCCAGGAAGCGCGTCGAGATCACGACCGCTTCGGCCCCGGTGATCTGGCTCTTGAGCTTTATCCCGAACTTGTCCGGTCCGGGCATGGAGCCGGGCTCCCCGCCGTCGAGCGTCCTCACCCGGAACCAGACCGGGCCGAAGAGGTTCGTGTTGGCCGTGCCGCAGATGTCGCGGTACGGGCAGGGAGCTTCCGGGGAGCCGCACGCCACGAAGTACCCCGTGATGCTCGTGCTGCTCACGTGCAGCCCGCCGAAGGGCGGGGTCGTGTCATGGTCCACGAAGTTCACGTGGCCGAAGAAGCCCTCGTGCTTGCACCCGCCGACGAGGCCGAAGTTCGCATGGTTGCCGTCGTTCGTGATGACGAACCCCCCGCCGGTCGTGAAGTCGCAAGGCTGGGGGACGAAATGGGCGCTGACCGAGGAGCCCCGGGTGAACAACATCGCCGCCCCGACGAGTACCGACAGCCCGGCGGTGGTGGCGATCCTCCGTATGCGTTCCTTTCTGCGCATGATTCCTTCTCCGATCGTTCTCATGTTCGGAACTACTGGATCCCGGCCGTCGCCGAGGCGATCACCACGTCGGCCAGGGGGCCGAAGAGGCCCGAGACCATGGCGTGGAGGGCGTTCACCGTGATGCCTGACGCCGAAAACGTCTGCTCGTTGATCACCACCTGGCCGCCGGGAATCGAGATCGTCTGGTTGGGCTCGCCGGTCACGGCCACGGGCACCCCGTTGATCGCCAGGTTGTCGATGACCGAGCTGCCGCTGCTGCCAACTCCCAGCACCGATTGCGCCCGGGCCAGCACCGAGTCGGCGGAGATGCCGGTCCCGGCTAGGGTCAGGCCCAGGTTTCCGAGGGCGGCTTCCGACGCGACCTGATCGGTCCATCCGAGCGTGGCCGCGTGCAGAGCCTCCCCGCTGAGGACGGAGGGGATGGCCCCGGTGTCGAGCGAGGCCTCCAGGGGGTCGCTGGGGCTCGCGAGGGGTCCGGTGTCGGCGAGGGTCGTGGCCGTCCCGAGGACGGTCGCGTCCACGGCCTTCGCGTCGCCGGTGAGGGTCTGGGCGGCGCCGGCCGCGGGCCATGCCAGCAGGCCGGCCACCACGATCGGCACGGCACGCCAAAGGTACGAAGCGGTACGGCTCATGGGTTACCTCCCGGTTTCAATACGTCACAGGCTCCAAGGTAGGACCCGCGGGGCAAGAAGGAAATCGGGTGGACCCAGAAACCAGGCTGCGAGCTTCCCTGAATCGGGTCTCGGGTCGAGGCGCGCGAGGCGTCGGGGGTCGCCGGGAGCGCGTTCAGGCGAGGCGGTCGCGGCGGAGCGTGAGGCCGCCGTCCACCGTGATCACCTGGCCGGTGACGTAGGAATCGGGCTCGAGCAGGAAGCGGATCGCCCGGGCCACGTCCTCGGGCCGGCCGAAGCGGGGGATGGCCCCGCGGTCGACGTAGGGGTCGTACTTGCCGCGGTCGATGGAGTCGCGGGCCATGCCGGCGGTGGTCGCGCCGGGAGCGACCACGTTGACGCGGATGTCCGCGGGGCCGCCGTACTCCTTGGCCAGGACCTTGGCGGCGTGGACGAGGGCGGCCTTGGGGGCGGCGTAGGCCAGGCTCCCCTCGAACGGATGCACGCCCTGCATGCTCGAGACGAGGACGATCGCGCCCTTCGTCCCCCGCCCGCTCATCTCCTCGGCGGCGGCGCGGGCCAGCAGCACCGGCGCCTCGAAGTTGGCCGCGAAGGAGGCGTGGAGGGCGGGGCCGTCGAGCTCGGCGGCCTTCACCCGCGCGGGATCGCCGGTCAAGGCGACCAGCGCGTACAGCTCGCCCTTCACGTTCAGGGCCGTTTCGAGATAGCGCCTGCGCACGGCGGGATCCTGGACGTCGCCCTCGATGATCTGCACCGGCCCATGGTAGAGGTCCTGCAGCTTCTGCTGGAAGGCGAGCGCCCGGCCCTTGTTGTGCCGGTAGCCCACCACGGGCAGCGCGCCCTCCGTGAGGAGCAGCGCGCTGAGGGCGGCCCCCAGGCCCCCCACGCCGCCCGGGATCAGGACGACCCGGCCCGCCAGGCTCTTCTTGTTGTACTCGAACCGGTACTCGGACTGCCGCTTCACCTGCTCGGGGTCGAGGAAACGTGAGGGCATGTCAGCGCGCGAACAGGGCGCGCAGGCCGTCGTGCTCGAGCCCCACGAGCGACTCGACCACGTGGTGCGCGATCCGGAGCATGTCCGGGGGGTAGCTGTGGGCGACCCCCACCACCTTCATTCCCGCGGCAAGGGCAGAGGCGATCCCGGGCACGGAGTCCTCGAAGGCGAGGCAGTCCGCGGGCTCGAGGCCGGGGGCGAACGCCGCCAGCTCCCGCGCGGCCACGAGGTAGGGGGCGGGGTCGGGCTTGGTGCGGGGCACGTCGTCCGCGCCCACGATCACGGAGAACGGCTCCCGCAGCTCGCCCGCGGAGAGGATGGCCTCGATCTCCGCGTGGCGCGCGCCGGAGGCGATGCCCAGCGGCACTTCCGCGGCGAGAGCGCGCACGACGTCGCGCGCGCCGGGGAAGAAGGTGACGTTCTTCAGGACTTCCCCGAAGCGGGCCACCTTCAGGCGCGCGATCCGGTCCATCTGCTCCAGGTCGGGGGAGATGCCGTGGTCCTCGAGCACGCGGCGGATGGCCCCCCGGTCGTCGAAGGCCAGGTACTTCGCGAAGTAGTCCTCGCGGGTAACCGTGATCCCCTCGGACAGCATGGCGTCACGAAGGGCCTCGAAATGGAGGGGCTCGCTGTCCACGAGCACGCCGTCGAAGTCGAAGACCACCGCTCTCATGGGATGGCCGGATTATGACCCGGAAAAAGCCCGGCGTGCGCGCGCCCTTGACGCCGCCGCCCTCCTTGCCGAAGACTCCAGCCTCCGGCTCGTTCCCGGGAAAGCGAGGTGCGCATGCGTTCGCCTTCCGCTCCTGCCCTTCTGTTGGCCTTTGCCGTCCCCGCCGCCGGGGGGGGCGGGTCGCCGGCCCCCGCGGAGCCCCTGACCGCGATCCGGGCCGGCACTCTCATCGATGGCCGATCCGACCAGGCCCGCCGCAACCAGGTGGTCGTGGTGCGGGGACGGAGGATCGAAGCGGTGGGCGACGCCGCCACCACGCCCGTTCCCCCCGGCGCCCGCGTGATCGACCTCACGGGGGCCACGGTGCTCCCCGGCCTCATCGACTCCCACACTCACATCTTCCTCCAGGGGGAGGATCCGAAAGAGGGCGGCTACGACGCGCAACTGCTCCTGGCCCCCCTCGCATTGCGGGCGGCGCGCGCGGCCGTCTCCGCCCGGCGCGCCCTCGAGCAGGGCTTCACCACCATCCGCGACGTGGAGACCGAGGGCGCGGGCTACGGCGACGTCGGCATCAAGCAGGCGGTGGAGAAAGGCTATGTGCCCGGGCCCCGGATGTTCGTCTGCACCCGCGCGATCTCCACGACGGGCGGCTATCCGCTCGAGGGCTACGCCCCCGAGATCGAGGTGCCGAAGGGGGCGCAGCTCGTGGACGGGCCGGTGGAGGCGCGCAAGGCGGCCCGCGAGCAGCTCGACCACGGCGCGGACTGGATCAAGGTCTACATGACTCACCGCTCGTGGGTCGACGAGAAGGGCGACCTCGTCTCCCAGCCCACCCTCACCCTGGAGGAGCTGCGGGCCATCGTCGACGAGGCCCACGGCTGGAGGCGCAAGGTGGCCTGCCACGCCTACGGGGGTGAAGGCCTGCACCGCGCCCTCGAGGGCGGCTGCGACTCGATCGAGCACGGGCTCGACCTCGACGACGCCGCCGTCGCCCGCATGGTCCGCCAGGGCACCTGGTACTGCCCGACCCTCGCCGTCTACTACACCCAGTGGGCTCCGGCGGACACGCCCCAGGGCCAGCGCGACCGCAAGCGGGCCGAGGTGCACGGGCCGTCCTTCCAGAGGGCGCTCAAGGCCGGGGTGAAGATCGTCTTCGGCACGGACGTGGGCGGCTTCTCGTGGAGCGACCCCATCGCCCAGGAGTTCCCGCGCATGGTGGAGCTGGGCATGTCGGCGATGGCCGCCGTCCGCTCCGCCACCTCGGTGCCGGCCGAGATGCTCGGCCTGGCGGGACAGGTCGGCGTGGTGGCGCCCGGCGCCCTGGCCGACCTGATCGCGGTGCGGGGAGACCCGCTGCGCGACGTGAAGGAGCTGGAGCGCGTCGGCTTCGTGATGAAGGACGGGGCCGTCTTCAAGAACGAGATGGCCGGCCGGCCCTAGCAACCAGCCTCGGCGAGCACGGCGAGGTTGAACGGTATGCCGAGGTCTGCCCGCCCCAGACTGTTACCTTTCGTACTCTTTCCGGAACGAGTAGCCCACTGCCGCGCAAGGCGCCGACCAGCAGGTGCGCGGCCTCGGGTGAATAGTCCGGGTCGGCCCTTTGCGACCGACGCCACGAGCGCGTCGAAGTCCGCCTGGGCCGCGCCGACCGTGGCCGCGGGCCCCGTGAGCTTGAAGAAGACGACCTCGCCCGCTTCCGCGCCCTTCGGCCCCGGGACCTTGTAGGTCGCCACCCGCATCGAGCTGCCCGGCAGGTCGCTCCAGGCCCTGGGCACGCTCCACTTGATCCCGCCCGCGCCGGAAGGGCGGGCTCCCCGGGAGGAGACCTCGGCCGGCGCGAGGGCGACGAGGACGGCGGCGAAGGCAAGGAGGACGCGGCGGGGAACGGGGCAAGGCACGTTGCCATTCTAGCTCGTGCTAAGTTCTCTGCCCCATGGCTCGCTTCCTCGCGCTGACCCTGCTGCTCGCCGTCCTCTTCGTGATCTTCCGCTTCGCCATGGGTCTGCGCTACGCGAAGCGCGAGCGCGAGCGCGCCCGGCAGGCGGAAGTGGAGCGGGGGAGGCGCGTGATCGCCGAGGTGCCGCGGTCGGAAACCGAGGTCGTGTTCCTGACCGAGGACGACCGGGTGCTCGCGTGGGGCGGCACCGAAGTGTCGAAGGCCAAAATCGTGGGGGCGCGGCTGCTCGTGAACGGGGCGGTGCTCCGGGAGTGCGCGCGGCGCCCCGGCACCCTGCCCCTGCCCTCGGCGCCCGAAGAGTACGAAGGGCGCGAACGGTGGGAAGTGGCGCTCTTCCTCGAGGGCGGGACCGAGGCCCGCATCCCTTGTGGCAGCCTCCGTGAGGGGGTGAGCCGGGAGATCGCGGGGCGCGCCTTCGAGGCGGCGCGAGCCGCCGTGGGCGCCCCCGCCGTCGTCGTGCCCGAGAGGGAGGTCCCGAGATGAAGTCCCACACCCTGCACCTGAGCATGAACGTCCCCGCGCGCATGGATTTCGTGAACATCACCCACGAGGTCGAGAAGGCGGTGGCCGCGAGCGGCGTCCAGGAGGGGCTCTGTCTCGTGAACGCGATGCACATCACCGCGTCCGTCTTCATCAATGACGACGAGCCGGGCCTCCACGAGGACTACAAACGCTGGCTGGAGCAGCTCGCTCCCTACGACCCGTCGCCGGAGCGCTACCACCACAACCGCACGGGGGAGGACAACGGCGACGCCCACCACAAGCGGCAGGTCATGGGGCGCGAGGTGGTGGTGGCGGTGACGAAGGGAAAGCTGGACTTCGGCCCCTGGGAGCAGATCTTCTACGGCGAGTTCGACGGCCGCCGGCCCAAGCGGGTGCTGGTCAAGGTGATCGGGGAGTGACGGGGGTCGAGACCGCGTCCGTCTCCTTCCGCGACGCCTTCCGCTTCTGGCTGAAGCTCGGCTTCATCAACTTCGGCGGCCCCAGCGGCCAGATCGCGATCATGCACCAGGAGCTGGTGGAGAAGCGCCGCTGGATCGACGAGGAGCGCTTCCTCCATGCCCTCAACTACTGCATGCTGCTGCCCGGGCCCGAGGCCCAGCAGCTCGCCACCTACGTCGGCTGGCTGCTCCACGGCACCCGCGGGGGCCTGGTGGCAGGGACGCTCTTCGTCCTGCCCGGCTTCCTCGTCCTCCTCGCGCTCTCCTGGCTCTACGCGGCCCACGGGCGGCTGGCCCCGGTGGCGGCCGTGTTCTCCGGCCTGCGCGCGGCGGTGATCGCGATCGTGGCGGTAGCGCTGCTGCGGCTCGGGGCCCGGGCTCTGCGGAGCCGCGCCGCCTTCCTGATTGCAGGGGCGGCGTTCGTCGCGATCTTCGCCCTGGCCGTCCCCTTCCCGGCCATCGTGCTCGGGGCGGGCCTGCTGGGCCTCGCTCTCGAGCGCGCACGGCCCGGGGCGCTCGCAGGCGCGAACGCCGCCTCCGCAGGTGCCCGCGGTGGGGCGCTCGCGGCGGCGCCCGCGCACGCCGGGCGCCGAGCCTTTCGCGTCCTCGCGGTCGGGCTCGCCGTGTGGTGGCTCCCGCTCCTCGTGGTGATTGCGGTCCGCGGGACGCACGACGTGCTCTCGCAGGAAGCCGTCTATTTCAGCCAGGCAGCCATGGTGACGTTCGGGGGAGCGTACGCGGTGCTGGCCTACGTCAACCAGGCCGCGGCGGGGCACTTCGGGTGGCTGCTCCCCGGCCAGATGCTCGACGGCCTCGCCCTCGCCGAGACCACCCCGGGCCCGCTCATCCTGGTCCTCGAGTTCGTGGGCTTCGTGGCGGCCTGGCGCAACCCGGGCGCCCTCGACCCGCTCCTGGCGGGAGTGCTCGGGGCCACCGTCACGGTCTGGGCCACCTTCGCCCCCTGCTTCCTCTGGATCTTCCTGGGCGCGCCCTTCGTCGAGCGGCTGCGCGGCAACCGCGCGCTCGCGGCCGCGCTGTCCGGCATCACCGCCGCCGTGGTGGGGGTGATGCTGAACCTCGCCGTGTGGTTCGCCCTCCACGCGCTCTTCGGGACGGTGAAGGATGTCGCGCTCCTGGGCCTGACCCTGCCCGTGGTGCGGCCGAAGGACCTCGACTTGGTGACGCTCGGCCTGACCGTCCTCTGCTTCGTGGGGCAGTGGCGATTCTCCTGGGGCCTCGTCCCCGTCATCGCGGGCAGCGCGGCCGCGGGGCTCCTGCGGGCGCTGGTCGCACGGTAGGCCGAAACCTTGACAAGATGCCGTCCTTGTTAAAGTAAGGACGATGGCCAAGGTCACGAGCAAGCTGCAGGTCACGGTGCCCAAGGCTTTGGCGGAGCGCTTCAGTATTCGTCCCGGGGACGACATCGAATGGCAGGCCGCGGGCGAGGCGATACGCGTCGTGCCGGCAAGGCGGGGGACGCAGGCCGACTCGGTCGAGGCGCGCCTCCGGCTGTTCGACCAGGCCACCGCCCGGCAGCGTCGCCGAGAGGCGCGGAGAGGTCGCAAGTCACGGGCGAGGCCGGGCACCGGGCGCGGGTGGACCCGCGAGGAGCTCTACGACCGTGGCCGCGCTCGTTGACACGAACGTCCTCGTCTACCGCTTCGATCCCCGGTTCCCGGTCAAGCAGACCGCGGCTCGCGAGCTCTTGCGAAGGGGCGTCGCCCAGGGCTCCCTGCGGCTGCCCCACCAGGCCGTCGTGGAGTCGTCGCGGTGGTGAGCCGGCCTCTGGCCGGTGGTGAGCCGCTCCTCCCTCCCGCCGACGCCCACCTCTGGGCCTACGCCGAGGAATACGGGCTGGCCGAGCTGCTCTCCGAGGACTTCCCGCACGACCGCCTGTACGGGACCGTAAGGGCGATCAACCCATTTCTCGACGCGCCTCAGGCCTGAGGTTCCTCCCTTGGAGGTGACCACCGCTTGAGCCACAGGCGATCATGCCTAGAACGAGTAGTCCGAGCATCCCCGATCTCGCACAAGCCTTGGAGCCGACCGAGTTCCCTTCTCTTGCACTCTACCTACCACGATACCAGGACCAGGTCTGCGCATGAATGGCCGGGTCCGCCTGATCCACCCGGCCGCCGCGCGCGGCCGGGTGGCGCCGACGACCACTCAGAACTTCCGCGCGGTGATGATCTGGTTGAACGTGTATTCGCCCTCCAGGTCCCCCGGGCAATCCACCTTCACCTGGGTGCGGGCGGAGATCGTGTTGTTGGCGAAGAGGCCGGTGTAGGTCGAAGGCGGCGGGAGTGGGCACGTCCCCGCGCCGGGCTTGGGACCGCGCGTCAGGATGGTGACGGCCCCGCCGGGAGTGACCGATCCCGTCAAGTCGAAGGACTCCGCCGGGCACGGCGAGCCGACCACCGCGAAACCGGTGAACTTGTCGGAGCCGGGCTCCTGGGCGATGGTCATGCTGCCCGAGCAGTTCCAGGATCCCGCGTAACCGTCGCGCGTACGAGTGAACTGGGTCAGCCAGTTCGTGCTCTGGTAGGTGCCGGTCAGGCTCGGCACCGGCACCTCGGGGACCGTCACCACCTTCGAATCGGAGCCGCAGGCGGCCAGCATCAACAGGGCGGCCCCGGCGGTTGCTCTCGTCGCGATCATGTGAGACCTCGTGTGGGCTCGCGTCCGGGGCGCGCTCCCGTGCGCGCCGCGCGCGGCCATCGGGATTCCCATAGAGCAACGCCGATGCCACCGCGCCACCGCGTGAAAGCGCGGGATTTGGCGGGATTCTCGAGACGGCGCTCCGCCCCTTGCGTTCGCCCTTCGAACAGGCGTTCGGAGAGCGAACGCCTGGCTCTCCCGCTCAGCCCTCCCGCTCCGTCCACATCTCCAGGGGCAGGCCGAGGAGCGGATAGCGCTCTTTGAGGGCCTGGGCGTGGGCCGCGTACTCGCGGACCGGGATCTCGCCCGCCCGCTGCCGCGCCTTCAGCCGCCGCACCTCCTCGAGGTAGAGGTCGTTCAGACGCTCCTTCAGAGCGGCGGCGGTGTCGCTCGCTTCGACCGCGACGCCGTGGCAGGCGAGCGCTTCGCGCACGCTCGCGCGCAGCCTCACCAGCGGTCTTCGGGCGCGCCGCTCCGCTGGTTCTCGAAGCGGGCCAGGACGAAGAGCAGGTCAGCCAGGCGGTTTAGGTAGGCGAGGACCCGCGCGTCCACCCGCTCCTGCCGGGCCAGGGTCACGGCCGTGCGCTCGGCCCTCCGGCAGATCGTGCGGGCGAGGTGCAGGGAGGCGCCCAGGGGGGAGCCGCCGGGGAGAACGAAGTGGGTGAGGGGGGGCAGATCCGCCTCACGGGCGTCGATCGCCTTTTCGAGGCGCGCGATGCGGGCGGCGGTGATCGCGGCCTTGGTCTTCTTCTTCCCCACCTTCGCGGTGGGGTCGGCGAGCTGGGCGCCGAGGGCGAACAGGTCGCGCTGGATCGCGCCCAGGAGAGGGCCGAGGCGTCCGTCGGTGGTCTGGGCGCGGGCGAGACCGACGGCGGCGTTGAGCTCGTCGATCTCGCCGTAGGCGGCCACCCGGACGTGGTCCTTGGGGACGCGGACCCCGCCGATGAGGCCGGTCTGGCCCCGGTCGCCGGTCCGGGTGTAGATCTTGGTCATCGGAACGAAGCCACCACCGTGGCGGACGCTTCGCCCGCGCGGAGCACGGTCCCGGCCGCGAAGTGGCTGCGATGGACGTACCCGAGGGCGATCGGCCCCAGGCGCGGAGACACCGCCGGAGTCGTGATCCGGCCGACTTCCTTGTCCCCGGCGAGGAGCTTGGTTCCCGCGGCCACCGGGGCGGAGAGCGTGAGGCCCCGCAGCTCCTTGTTGACGTGGCCGCCGCGGGCGTCGAGACGCGCCACGACCTCCTGGCCGATGTAGCAGCCCTTGGTGGACAGGGCGTACTCGCCCAAGAGCCCGGTCTCGTGGAGCAGGTTGTCCTCGGTCACGTCGGGCCCGTACCAGGGGCGCAGGGCCTCCACGCGCAGGATGTCGACGGTCTCGCGCCCGATGGGCCGGGCGCCTGCCGCCCGCAGGGCCTCCCGCACCGCCGGGGCGTCCTCGGGGGAGACGTGCGCCACCCGGCCGCCTCCCGGAAGGTCGGGGGCGTAGGCGAGGATCGCCGGACGCCCGGCCACGGTCACCTGCGCGTGAGCGCCGGGCCCGGGATCGGGCACGTCCACCCCGGCGCGGTGCACCACGTCCGGGACCTGCGGTCCCAGGAGGCCGAGGACCACCGTGGCCCGAGCCTTGAACCGCACGGGCGCCGCAACCCGGTAGTGGTTGAGCGTGCGCTCCACGAGCTCGAGGCGATCGGCGGGCATCTCGAGAACGACCGCGTCCTTCTCGACGAGCGCGCGCAGCAGGACCTGCACGTGTCCCTTCGCCGTCATGAGCGCGGCGAGGCAGCCCCGGCCGGGCGGGAGGCCGAGGACATCGTTGCTGAGCATTCCCTGCAGGAACTTCTGGCGTTGGGGGCCCGTGGCCTCGAGGACGGCCCGATCCGTCAGGTCCACGAGGCCTGCGGCCTTCCGGGCGGCCGCATATTCGGCGGCGACCGGGTCGGCCAGGCCGGACGCCGTCACTCGGCCTCCTGGACGAACCGCCGCAGCCGCGGGTTCTCGATCGTCCCCGCCACGATGGCGCGGACCTCGGCCACGCGCTCGGGACTCAGGGAGACGTGCGGGTCGGTGGCGGTGGGCTTGGGCATGAGCATGCCTTCGCGATACAGCAGGTCCATGATCGCCTTCGCGATCCCCTTGTCGTGATCGGGGACGCCGCGGTAGACGTTGTCCTCGTGGGTGTGCGAGGCGCCGATCTTCCCCTTCTTGAAGAGCTTCCGGAGCATCTGGCGCATCACGCGGCGGCGGGGGTTCGGGTCCTCCGACAGGGCGGGCTGCGCGGGCTCGGGGAGAAACGCGCCCTCCTGGGCCTCGGACTCGGCCTCCTCGGGCTCGAACGGGGGCGGCGCGGCCCGAGCGCGCTCGAGCTCGCGCCGCAAGTGCTCGTTCTCCTTCTCGGCCTTGCGCAGCCGCCGGTCCAGGTCCTCGAGGCGCTGGACGTCGGCGGGGAGCGACTCCACCAGGACCCGGGCCTCCAGGGCTGCGGCCTTCTTCTCGGTCTGGGCCTTCTCCCCCCGGAGGTCGCTCGTCTCGCGGCGGAGGCGCTTCAGCTCGTCGCGGAGGTCTTCGGAGCGCTGGCGCTCCGCTTCGAACCGGCGCTCGGCGTCTTCCAGGGTCCGCTCGGTGCGGCGCAGGTCTTCCGTGGTCTGGGCGTGGACGGCCAGGATCTCCTCGACGAACTCCCAGGAGGGCGGCCGCGAAGCAGGGGAGGAGCGGAAGGCCTTGACGCATTCCGATGCGAACTGGGGAAAGCCCTTGCGGAGGGCCTTCGTCTCCGAGAGGGCGGCCATCCAGAGCGCCTCCAGGGGCCGCTCCTGCCCGAGCCTCGCCCACGCCTCCGGGCTCTCCGGCTCGCGGTCCCAGGCCAGGCGGTCGTGAAGGGCCTGGGCCAGGGGCAGGCCGTAATCGGCGCTGTCGGATGCGAGGTTCCCGGCCACCGCCGCCCAGACTTCCTCCGGCATCCTCTCCGCCTCGCGCTTCGGGATCACGTCGCGGAGGAGCCGGCGCAGCAGCGGCACCGGCAGGGTGCCCCGGATGAGGGTCTGGAGCGCGCGCTCCCTGGCCAGGCGGAAGAGCGCGGTCCCGACGCGCTCCTCGGGCGGAAGAGGGCGGTGCGTGGGGACGCGGGAGACGGGCTTCGTTCGGGTCACGAGGATCGAGTGTAGCCTGAAGCGCCACGCGGACGGGCCCCGATCAAGGGGCGAGCTTCAGGGAGCCGGCCTGGCCGCCGCGCAGGTGCAGCTCCGCCGGCTGCACCAGGTTCGGCCCCGGACGATACCATTCGTCGAGGCGGAAGGCCCGGGTGGCCTCGATCTCGCAGCCCGCCTCGTCGAGCTCGCGGTCGTGGGGAAGGCACTCCCAGGCCACGAAGGCGAGCGGGGCCGAGGCCGCGCCCAGGGGGACGGCGGTGCGGACCCAGCCGTCCCGCGCGATCGCCAGGCGGGGGTCGCCCTCGTGCGAGCTGCGCGCGTTGCCGTCGGCGAGGCCCACCCGCGCCGCCACCGCCGCGCCTTCCAGGCGCAGGCGCGCCTCCACGTACACGTAGCGGCGCGGATCGTCGACCACCTGGTCGCGCTTCTGGCCGCGGCCGGGGGCGATCTTGCCCTCGCGCTCCAGCTCCTTCGCCATCACGCGATACGTCCAGGGCCGGGTGTCCATGATCGACTCGCGGGTCCCCGCGTCCGCAGGGACCTGCACCGGCACCGTCGAGACGAGGGCGCCGCTCTTGCCGCGGTCGAGGAACACGTTGTTCAGGGTGGCCACGAGCAGCACGGGGTGGGCGCCGACCCGCCGGCCCTTGAACGCCCGCAGATCGTGGTCGGTCCCCTGGAAGCGCTCGGACACGACCGACCCGTCCGGCGCCAGCACCACCTCGTAGGCCATCTCGATGTCGGTGGCCCGACCCCAGCGGGCGAGGAGGGCGCGGGTTGGCGTGCCGCCGTCCTCGTTGCTGAACACGACCGTGTAGCGCAGGCGCCGGTTGCCGCCCGCGGTGTCCTCCTCGACGTACGCCAGCAGGGGGACGTCCGTGGCCTCGCCGACCGTATCGGCCCGCAGCCAGAGGCGGGGCGCGAAGCGGAGGCGGTCGTGCTCGGGCTGGCCCGGGGTCACCGGCTGCGTGCCCAGCCGTTTCCAGACCAGCCGCGGCTCGCCCGGCCAGAGTGCGCTGGGCCGCAGCTCCATCTGGTGACGCCCCGCCGCGAGGGGTCCTACGAGGGCTTCGTACTGCTCGCGTCCGGAGCCCGGGAGGAGCAGGATCTCCTGGTCGGGATTTCCATCGACGCGCAGGGCGGCGGCCGTGACCGTGAACGGCGCGTCGAGCGGTGTCTTATCGTCCACCTCGAGGCGGATGACCGCCTCGGTCCCCGCGGGCACCTCCATCTGCGTGGCCAGCCGGGGCCCTTCGGCCTGGGCGGCCGCCCCTGCGGCCGCCTGAAAGACGGCGCCCACTGCCAGCAACCCGACGGTCGTGCTTCGCACCCGACACCTCCCGCTGACGAGCCCAAGAAAGGCCCTTGCCCACGCCCGAGACCCCTGCTCATCATAGTGAGCCACCGGAGGTAGAATCGGGAATGCCCGAGATGAAGATCATCGTCAGGAACAACGGCCCTCTTCGCGTGGAGGGGGACGGCATCATGGTGCTCGACCAGGAAGGCCGCCCCTTCGGGCTCGCCGGCCGCACCGCCGTCTCCTTCTGCCGCTGCGGGCACTCCTCGAACAAGCCCTTCTGCGACGGCACCCACAACAAGGTGGGGTTCGCCTCCGAGTGTCCGGCTCGGGAGCTGCCGCCCCCGGCCCCCAAGGCCTGAGGAGCCGATGCGACACCGCTCCGCGGCTCTCCTCGCCCTGACCCTGGCCGCGGCCCTTCCGGGCTGCGGCAGCAGCACTCCGACCGCCCCCAACGGCATCACCCGGGCCGTGATCACGGTCGCGGTCGACCCGAACCCCGTGCCCATCACCACGTCCACCACCTCGATCGGCCTCCACAAGGTCAGCTACAAGGTCGTGGTGACGGAGACGGCCGGGCTGGGCGGGGAGTTCGTGCACATTGACTCCACGATCTTCGACGAGACCTCGGGCGCCTCCATGGGCGTCAACAACTACGATGCGGCCGACCTGATCGTGTTCGTGGGCTCGAAGCGCCTCGAGGCGAGCCAGAAGGTCGAGATCTCGCAGCAGATCGACTTCGTCCTCCCCACGAATTTCACGGGGGGCCGGATCGCGGTCTCCGTCCAGTTCCGCGACGACCGCGGCAACGTGCTGAACCAGTCCATCCTCGTCGTGGCCAAGGCGCCCTGATCGTGGCGACCGGCCGCGTCGCCGGGATCCTGCTGCACCCCACGAGCCTGCCGGGCCCGAACGGCATCGGGGAGCTGGGCGACGAGGCCCGGGAGTTCCTGGACTTCCTTCACGAGACGCGGCAGGGGCTCTGGCAGGTGCTGCCCCTCGGGCCCACCGGCTACGGCGACTCGCCCTACCAGTGCTTCTCCGCCTTCGCGGGCAACCCGCTGCTCGTGAGCCTGGAGCTGCTCCGCAAGGACGGGCTCCTGAGCGCTTCGGACTTCGAGGGGCGGCCCGCCCTGCCCGCGCACGAGGTGGACTTCGGGGCGGTCAAGGCGTTCAAGCAGCCGCTGCTCGTCAAAGCCTGCTCGAGCTTCGAGAAGAAGGCCGAGCCTTCGCGGCGCGAGGCATTCGAGGCCTTCTGCCGGGAGCACGCGTCCTGGCTCGACGACTTCGGGCTCTTCATGGCCCTGAAGGACGCGAACGGCGGGCGCTCCTGGCACAGCTGGGACCGGGCGGTCGTGAACCGGGAGGCGGAAGCCCTCGAAAGGGCCCGGGCCGAGCTGGCCCGCGAGATCCGCGCGGTGCGGCTGATCCAGTTCCTCTTCTTCGAGCAGTGGGCCGCGGTCCGTGCCTACGCCCACGAGCGCGCGATCTCGATCATGGGGGACATCCCGATCTTCGTGGCCCACGACAGCTCGGACGTGTGGGCCCACCCGGAGCTGTTCACCCTGGCCGCCGATGCGAGCCCCTCCTTCATCGCCGGGGTGCCCCCCGACTATTTCAGCGCCACCGGCCAGCGCTGGGGGAACCCGCTCTACCGTTGGGACGTGCTCGCCCGCACCGGGTACGCGTGGTGGGTCGAGCGGTTCCACGCGCTGTTCCGCCTCGTCGACTCCGTGCGCCTCGACCACTTCCGGGGCTTCGAGGCCTACTGGGAGATCCCGGCCAGCGAGGCCACGGCGGTGAAGGGGCGCTGGGTGAAGGGGCCGGGGGCGGCGTTCTTCGAGGCTCTCCAGGCGGCGCTCGGACCGCTGCCGATCGTGGCCGAGAACCTGGGCGTCATCACCCCGGAGGTGGAGGCGCTGCGCGCCCGCTTCGGTTTTCCGGGCATGGCCATCCTCCAGTTCGCGTTCGGCAGCGACTCCCAGTCCAACGAGTTCATCCCCCACAACTACCCGCGCGAGCGCGTGGTCTACACCGGGACCCACGACAACGACACCGTGGTCGGCTGGTGGACGAGCGGAGTCGGGGACAGCACGCGCACGGAGGAGGAGGTGGAGAAGGAGCGCGCCTTCGCCCGCACCTACATCGGCGGGAACGGGACCGAGATCCACTGGGATTTTGTACGAACCCTCCTGGTCTCGGTGGCCAACACCGCGATCGTTCCCCTCCAGGACGTGCTGGGCGTGGGCGGCGAGGGGCGAATGAACCTGCCGGGCCGCCCGGGCGGCAACTGGCGCTGGCGCTACCTGAAGGACGCGCTGACCCCCGATGTCCTCAGCCGGCTGAAGGCCATCACCGAAGCCAGCGGCCGCCATTACGGGCTGACGACCCAGAAATGACGCGCAGTGATGGGGTGGAGCGATGAGAGCCGGAGCCGGACGTGCATCGGCATTTCCTCCCCCCTGCGTGGGGGAGGACAGGAGGGGGGGTCGATGAAGGGGACGGATAGGGTGGGGGGTCGATGATCGACAAGCCCCGTCTCAGCTTCTGGCAGATCTGGAACATGAGCTTCGGCTTTCTGGGCATCCAGTTCGGCTGGGGGCTGCAGATGGCGAACATGAGCGCCATCTACGAGTACCTCGGGGCGCGTCCGGACGAGATCCCGATGCTCTGGCTCGCCGCGCCCCTCACCGGCCTCCTGGTGCAGCCGGTCATCGGCACCATGAGCGACCGCACCTGGGGCCGCCTCGGCCGGCGCCGGCCCTACTTCCTGACCGGCGCCATCCTGAGCTCGCTCGCCCTCATCCTCATGCCCAATTCCTCGGCCCTCTGGATGGCGGCGGGGCTGCTCTGGATCCTCGACGCCTCCATCAACGTCAGCATGGAGCCGTTCCGGGCCTTCGTGGCCGACCTGCTGCCGGAGGAGCAGCGCACCCGGGGCTTCGCCATGCAGAGCCTGTTCATCGGCCTGGGCGCGGTGGTGGCCTCGGCCCTCCCCTACGTCCTGACCAACGCCTTCGGGGTCACGGGCGAGGCGGGAGCGGGGGGCCACGCGATTCCCCTGACCGTGAAGCTCTCGTTCTACGCGGGCTCGGCCGCGTTCATGGGGGCCGTGCTCTGGACCATCGTGACCACGAAGGAGTATCCGCCCGAGGACATGGCGGCCTTCCGCGCGATGAAAGAGCAGGGGGTGGGGGTCGCGGGGACCCTGCGGGAGATCCTGGACGCGATCCGCGAGATGCCGCGGGCGATGAAGCTCCTCGCCCCCGTGCAGCTCTGCACCTGGTTCGGCCTCTTCTGCATGTGGCTCTATTTCCCGGTCGCGGTGGCCCGCAACGTGTTCGGCGCCCCCGACGAGACCTCCCCCCTCTATCGGGAGGGCGTGGAGTGGGCCGGGATCTGCTTCGCCATGTACTCGGCGGTCACCTTCCTCTTCGCTTTCGCCCTTCCCGGGCTCGCCCGGGTGCTCGGCCGCAAGGGGACGCACTCGCTCTGCCTCGTCTGCGGGGCGCTCGGCCTGCTCTCGGTGGCGGTGATCCGCGAGCCCTGGCTGCTGCTGCTCTCCATGACCGGGATCGGCATCGCGTGGGCCAGCATCCTCTCCATGCCCTACGCGCTCCTCTCGGGGGCGCTCCCCCCCCGCCGCACCGGCGTCTACATGGGCATCTTCAACTTCTTCATCGTGATCCCCGAGATCGTGGCCTCGCTGTTCTTCGGCTGGGTCATGCTCCACGTGCTCGGCAACAACCGCCTGGCCGCGGTGGTGGCGGGGGGCGCGTTCCTGCTCGTCGCGGCCGCGCTCGTGCAGCGCGTCCCCGAGAGCGCCGCCAAGTAGCCCAGCGTGCGGCAGCGTTTGCTGGCAACCCTCGCCCTGCTCTCGTTGGGAGCGCCCCTGCCGGCGCGCGACGCCTCCGAGGTCCGCGCGAGCTACACCAAGCACGAGTACGAGATCCCCATGCGCGATGGCAAGAAGCTCTTCACCGCGGTCTACGTGCCGAAGGACGCCTCGCGCACCTACCCGATCCTGCTGAACCGGACGCCCTACGGAGTGCGGCCGTACGGGGTCGACCGCTACCGGGAGGAGCTCGGCCCGTCCAGCCTGTTCCGCAAGGACGGCTTCATCTTCGCCTACCAGGACGTGCGCGGGCGGTTCATGTCGGAAGGGGAGTGGCGGGAGATGACGCCGCAGGTGGCGGGGAAGCGCGGGGCCTCGGACGTGGACGAGAGCACGGATGCCTGGGACACCATCGACTGGCTGGTGAAGAACGTCCGCAGCAACGGACGGGTGGGGGTCTGGGGGATCTCCTATCCGGGCTTCTACGCGGCGGCCAGCCTCGTCGACTCCCATCCCGCCCTCAAGGCGGTCTCGCCCCAGGCCCCGGTGGCCGACCTCTACATGGGCGACGACTCCTTCCACAACGGCGCCTTCTACCTGGCCGCGAGCTTCGATTTCTACGCGACGTTCTTCTCGCGCGAGGGAGGGCCGCGGCCCGCCGAGGAGCCCAAGCCCTTCGACTACGGCACCCCCGACGGCTACGATTACTTCCTGAAGATGGGGCCGCTCGCGGGCTTCGCGGAGCGCATGGGGCGCGACAACCCGCTCTTCCGAGCCAACCTCGAGCACACGACCTACGACGCGTTCTGGAAGAGCCGGGCCCTGCCGCCGCACCTCCAGGCCGTGCGCCCCGCGGTCCTCACGGTTGGAGGCTGGTACGACGCCGAGGACCCGACGGGGCCCCTCCGCGTGTACGAGACGATCGAAAAGACCAGCCCCGGCATCTTCAACGCCCTCGTGATGGGCCCCTGGTGCCACGGCTGCTGGGCGGACGGCGACGGGGACCACCTGGGCAACCTGGCCTTCGCCAGCAAGACGTCTGCCTTCTTTCGGGAGACCGTGGAGTTCCCATTCTTCGCCCACTACCTGAAGGGCGCGGCCCTGCCAACCCTGCCCGAGGCCCTCGTCTTCCAGACGGGGACGAACGAGTGGCGGCGCTTCGATGCCTGGCCGCCCGCTTCCGCGGAGAAGAGGACGCTCCACTTCGCCGCCGAGGGCCGGTTGTCCTTCGACCCGCCCACCGAGGCCGGGGAAGCGTTCGACGAATACCTGAGCGACCCCAGCCGGCCCGTCCCCTTCCTGGGCTCTCCGGCCCCCGCCATGCCCGCCGATTACATGACCGAGGACCAGCGCTTCGCCGCCACCCGTCCCGACGTCCTGGTCTACGAGACCGACCCCCTGCCCGCGGACCTGAGCGCGGCGGGCCCCATCGCGGTGACCCTGCACGTCTCGACGAGCGGGACCGACTCGGACTTCGTGGTGAAGCTGGTCGACGCCTATCCCGGGACGTATCCCGACCTCCCGAAGCCCGCGGGGGCGGGAGATCGTGCAAAGGCGGTCCGCATGGGCGGCTTCCAGCAGCTCGTGCGGGGGGAGCCCTTCCGCGGGAAGTTCCGCCGGAGCTTCGAGCGGCCGGAGCCCCTCGAGCCCGGCAAGCCGGAGACGATCGCCTTCAGCATGCCCGACGTGTGCCACGCGTTCCGCAAGGGCCACCGCATCATGGTCCACGTCCAGAGCTCGTGGTTCCCCCTCGTGGACCGCAACCCGCAGACGTTCGTCGACATCCCGAGCGCGGCTCCCGCCGATTTCCGCAAGGCCACGGAGCGGATCTACCGCTCCCGCGACCGCGCGTCGAGCCTCACCCTTCTCGTCGAAGGAGGCGCACGATGACCGGCGCCGGAGAGGAGCCACGAAACTGAAAACGCCCGGGACCTTGCGGTCCCGGGCGCTTGAATGGGTTCGGTGGTCGTCCTAGATGCGGCTGACGTTGGCGGCGCGGGGCCCCTTCGGGCTGTCGACGACCTCGAACCGCACCTTGTCGCCCTCGTTCAGCGTCCGGAAGCCCTCGGCCCGGATCTCGGAGTGGTGAACGAAAACGTCCGGTCCACCCTCGCGCGAGAGGAAACCGAAGCCCTTGGACTCATTGAACCACTTGACGGTACCTTCGATCATGAACGTACAGGCCTCCTTGGCCTTTGCCTAGTGCCACGTCACCTGCGCGTCCACGAAAGAAGAGGCAGCCACCATGGCTGCCCCCATCCAGAAACGCCAGACAACGGCAACTAATGCGAGACTCAGGCTACCACATCCCGCGGCCGTTTGCCAGTCAAGTCCGCGGAAGCCGGCGACCCACGCCTTTCAGCGCGTAGAGCCTTTGATTCCGCGCCGAGCCGGCGCGTATCACATGGCAAGGAGCGTATGAGGTACGAGGCGCCGCCCGATGGGATCGACCCCGTAGCCCAGCGACTCGAGGGCAGTCGCACCCAGGAGACGACCGTCGCCTGCTTCGCCGGCCACCACGGTCACGAGGGCCTGGGTGCCATCGACTCGCATCACCACGCCTGCTGTGTCACGCTCGATCTGACGGCCGTCGGCGAGAAGGAAGGGGCGCCGCCCGAGGCGGGGGACACCGAGTGGATCGAGGATCTCCTGAGGCACCCAGGACAACGTGGCGCCCGTATCGACAAGGAGCTCGACTTCCGTCTGGCGGCTGGGATCGGTGGGATGAGCGAGGCCAATACGGACAGAGAAGAGGCCCAAGGCTTCCTCCGAGTCGATTCTACGCCGCCGCCCGCACTTCCGCGAACGAGCGTCCTCCTGGGCCTCCTGGGAGCCGAGCGGCCCCTGCGGCTCCCTCCCCTATTCGGCGCGCAGGGCGACCGCCGGGTCCACCCTCGCGGCCCGCCGGGCCGGCAGATAGCTCGCCAGCAGCCCCACCACCAGAAGGAAGGCCGCCCCCGCGACGAACGTCAACGGATCCTGCGGCGAGACCTCGAACAGCAGGCTCTGCATCAGGCGCGTGAGCGCGAGCGCCCCCGCCACCCCCAGGGCGATGCCGACGGCCGTGAGCCGCAGCCCCTGGCCCACCACGAGCCCGAGCACGTCGCGCCGGGCCGCCCCGAGCGCGATCCGCACCCCGATCTCGTGGGTCCGCTGCGCCACCGAATACGCGATCAGCCCGTAGATGCCGACCGTGGCGACCACCAGGGCGAGGATGGCGAAGCACGAAAGCAGCAGCGCGTTGAACCGGGGCCGAGCGATCGACTCCGCGACGAGCTCGGTTATGGGCCGAGGGCGCATGGCCGTCAGGCCTGCGCCGGCGGTCGCGACCGCCGCTTTGACCGACCGAACCACCGCCATCGGTTCGGATGTCGTGCGGACGAAGACGGCGGTCCACAGGGACGGCGTCTGCGCGAAGGGCGTGTAGAGCGCCGCCTGGCCGGGATCGTCCAGCCCCTGATAGCGAACGTCCCCGACGACCCCGACGATGGTGCGCCACTCCGCGCCCTGCGTGGCGTCGCGAAGGCGCACCCTCCTGCCCACCGCCCTTTCCCCGCGGAAGAGCCGCCGCGCCAGGCTGCGATTGAGGATGGCCACCCCCGGCGCCCCCTCGGCATCCCGCTCGTCGAACGCGCGCCCATCCAGGAGGGGCGTGCCCAGCGTGCGAGAGTAGAGGGGATCCGTCGCGATGAAATAGGCGGTGCGGACGGGCACACCCGGACCCTCCCCCTCCACCTCGTAGCGGACCGAGCGCTGCGCGGTGACGGGTGGCATCGCCGTTCCGGCCCCGGCCACTTCGATGCCAGGGAGGGCGCGAATCCGCTCGAGCACGGCTTCCACGACCCGCGCCCGGTGCCCTCCCTCGTCGTAGCCGGCCATGACCACGCTGAGCGTCAGCAGCCGGTCGGCATCGAAGCCGGTCTCCACCTGGAGCCGCGAAAGGCTTCGGACGAGAAGGCCCGCGCCCAGCAGCAGCACGAGCGCCAGCGCCAGCTCGGCCACCACGAGGCCGCTTCGGACCCGTCGGGCGCGGGGCCCGGCGCCTGCTCCGTGAGCGCCTCCCCGCAGCGAGCGCCCCAACGTGGCCGGGGAGCCCAGAATCGCCGGGCCCAGGCCGAAGACGATCGAGGTCAGGCCGGTGACGCCGACGGAGAAGGACAGGACGAGGGAATCGAGCCGGATCGCTTCGCCGCGCGGGAGCCTCGAGGCCAGGAACGCGGGCAACGCGCCGATGCACCATGTCGCCAGGACAAGTCCGGCCGCTCCGCCGAGGAGCGCCAGGAGCACGCTCTCGGTGAGAAGCAGCCGCGCGATCCGCGACCGGCTGGCCCCCAGCGACACCCGAACCGCCATCTCGCGCTCCCGCGCCATGGTCCGGGCGAGGAGCAGGTTCGCGACGTTGGCGCAGGCGATGAGGAGGAGCAGGCCGACCGCTCCCAGGAGCAGCAGCAGGGCCGGGCGGACGGAGCCGAGGAGCTGTTCGGCCAACGGCGCGTACGGGAAGCTCACGCCGGCATTGGTCTCCGGGTACGCGCGCTGCAGCCGGCCGGCCACCATGTCCACCTCGGCCTGGGCTCGCTCCCGCGTCACTCCCTCGCGCACCCGCGCGATGTTGCGGAAGACCCGCAGGGTGCGGCTGTTCTCTCCCGGCCCGAGCGCCTGCTCCAGCGGCGTCCAGACCTGGAACTCGGGGGAAGGGATCTGGAAGGACGCGGGCATGACCCCGACGATCGTGTAGGGCCAGTCACTCAGCCGGAGCGTCCGGCCGATGACCGCGGGGTCGCCCCCGAACCTTTGCTTCCACATTCCGTAGCCGATCACCGCGACCGGCTTTCGATAGTCCTCCTGGTCGAAGGTGCGCCCGAGGATGGGGGTGACCCCGAGCATCGGGAAGAACCGCGCGGTCACGATCGCCCCCAGGATCTCCTCGGGCTCGGCGTTCCCGCCGCTGAGGTTCCACCCGTTGGAGGCCCAGAGCGCGCTCTCCTCGAACGCGGTCACGCTCCCTCGCAGGTCCTCGAAATCCGGGAGTGACATGGGCGCCACCAGCAGGCGGTCGGCGTGCGCGTAGGGCAGCGGCTCGAAGAGCACCGCCTTCACCACACTGAACATGGCCGTATTCGCACCGATCCCGAAGGCCAGGGTGAGCACCGCCACCGCGGCGAAACCGGGATTCTTGCGGAGCATGCGGAGGGAATACAGGACGTCGCGGAGCATTTGGTCGAAGGAGACGCTACCCCCGGTGGGTGCGAGCGTCAACGTGGTGTAGGCTCTCCGGCGCATGAAACCCTTCGCTGCCCTCTTCGTCGTCGCCTTCCTTCTTTGGGCCGCGCCGCCCGGCGGTCCCGAGATCCTGAAGGTCGAGCCCCCGAGCTGGTGGCCCGGCCATTCTCTCGACCCCATGCGCGTCATGGTGCGCGGAAAGGGCCTCCGGGGAGCGCGGATCGAGAGCGTCGGGGTGGGTCTCGTGGCGAGCGGGGTGAAGGTCAACGAAGCGGGCACGTACCTCTTCGCGGACCTGAGGATCGACCCGAAGGCGGATCCCGGGCCACGGACGATCCGCATCCGCACCGCGACCGGCGTGGCCGAGGCGCCCTTCGAGCTGTTGAGGCCGCTCCCGCGCGAGGGACGCTTCCAGGGCTTCTCCTCCGACGACGTGATCTACCTGATCATGCCCGACCGGTTCGCGAACGGAGACCCGTCGAACGACGACCCCCCGGTGTCGAAGGGGCTCTTCGACCGCAGCAAGGACCGGTACTACCACGGCGGCGACCTTCAGGGGATCATCGACCACCTGCCCTATCTCGAGGACCTCGGGGTCACCGCCCTCTGGCTCAACCCCTGGTACGACAACGTCGACCACCTGAACGAGCGCGAGACCTACGGCGGCCAGGCGATCACCGACTATCACGGCTACGGGGCGGTGGATTTCTACGGGGTGGACGAGCACTTCGGCACCCTGGTCAAGCTGCAGGAGCTCGTCGAGAAGGCCCACGCGGCGGGGATGAAGGTCATCCAGGACCAGGTGGCGAACCACAGCGGCCCGTACCATCCGTGGGTGAAGGACTCGCCCACCCCGACGTGGTACAACGGAACCGAGGCGAAGCACCTCGCGAACACCTGGCAGACCTGGACCCTGCAGGACCCGAGCGCGACCCCGGAGGTCCAGAGAGCGACCCTCGAGGGGTGGTTCATCGACATCCTCCCCGACCTGAACCAGGACGATCCCGAGGTCGCCCGCTACATCGTCCAGAACACGCTCTGGTGGGTGGGGATCACCGGTCTCGACGCCATCCGCCAGGACACCCTCCCCTACGTCCCCCGCCGCTTCTGGCGCGACTGGATGGCGGCCATCAAGCGCGAGTACCCGAAGGTCAACGTGGTGGGGGAGCTGTTCGACGGGGATCCGGCCCTGGTCTCGTTCTTCCAGGGCGGGGTCGCACGATTCGACGGGATCGACTCCGGGGTCGACACCCTGTTCGACTTCCCGAGCTACTTCAAGGTCCGCGAGGCCTTCGCTCAGGGCAAGCCCCTCCGGGACCTGGCGATGATGCGGGCCCGCGACCACCTCTATCGCGACCCCTCGCGGCTCGTGACCTTCCTCGGCCTCCACGACGTCCAGCGCTTCATGAACGAGCCGGGGGCGACCGTGAAGGGCCTCGAGCTCGCCTTCACGTTCCTGCTCACCGCCCGCGGAGTGCCGCTCCTCTACTACGGCGATGAGATCGCGATGCCCGGGGGGGACGATCCCGACAACCGGCGGGACTTCCCCGGGGGCTGGAAGGGCGATGCGCGCAGCGCCTTCGAGCCCGGCGGCCGCACTCCCCAGGAACGTGAGGTGTTCGAGCACGTGCGCCGGCTGGCCCGCCTGCGGGCCGAGATGCCGGCCCTGCGCGGGGGCGCCGCCACGAACCTGGCGGTGACGGAGCGCCAATGGGTGTACGCGCGGAAGCGCGAGGGGCAGGTCGTCGTGGTGGCCCTCAACAACGCGGACAGCGCCGCGACTCTCGACGCCCCCGCCACGCCGGTGGACCTTCCCGATGGGACCGTCCTCCTCGACCGACTCGGCGGCTCCGAGGCGAGAGTCGAGGGGGGGCGGCTGCGAATCACCCTGCCCGGCTGGTCCTCGGCCGTCCTGGTTCCCGCCCGATGAAGGCCCCGATCCAACGGCTCGCGCTCCTCGCTCTCGTCGCGAGTGGCCCGGCGGCGGCGGAAGAGGGAGCGCACCTCGCGATCTCGGCCGGCGAGTACAACACCGCCGACCAGAGCCATGCCGCGGCGGAGCTGGGCCTGCAATGGCGGGGCGGGGGCCATTGGTGGGTCTTCCACCCGATCGTGGGCGGCATGGTCACCCACCAGGGCGCGCTCAACGTCCACGTGGGCTTCACCTTCGACCTGCCCATAGGCTCGCATCTCGCGCTCAGGCCCAGCTTTGCTCCTGGCCTTTACCGGCAGGGCGGGGGCAAGGACCTCGGCTACCCGCTCGAGTTCCGGTCGGGCCTCGAGGTGGGCTGGCGGTTCTCCGGGGGAACCCGTCTGGGTCTCGAGTTCTACCACCTCTCGAACGGGAGTCTGGCGGACCGGAACCCGGGCGAGAACTCGCTGATGCTGGTGGTCGCGATCCCGACCGCGAGGCTGTTCGGACTATAAGGCACGGAGCCGGACGTGGGGCAGCGTGAGGCCTTCACGAGTGCGGTGATGCGGTCCGACGGCGTGGACCGGCCCGTCTCCACCAGTTCCCGCCGTAGATCATCCTCGCTGACCCCGAAGCAGTAGCACACGGGACGGTTGTCCGCCGGCTCCTTCTGGAAGACCGGGACCACGATCTCCTCGCGGTCGAATACCTCTTCCCCAGCTATCACTCCCATCGATTGTTGTGGTAGCGTTCATGAGGCTGCACGAGGGTAACCCATGGAACTGTCCCAGCTCCGTACCTTCCGGATGGTGGCCGAGACCCTGAACTTCACCCGCGCCGCCGAGCGGTTGAACCTGACCCAGTCCGCGGTGAGCCACCAGATCAAGTCCCTGGAGCAGGAGCTGGGGGAGCCGCTCTTCATCCGCGCCAAGCGCGGGGTGAAGCTGTCCCAGTCGGGGCAGGCCGTCCTGGAGCGGGCCATCCGCATCGTGGACGAGGCGCAGAGCCTGAAGGAGCGGGTGCTGGGCCGCGAGAACCAGCCGGTGGGCCGGGTGCGCGCCGCCGCCGCCACCCAGGCCTTCGTCCACCTCTTTGCCCCTCTTTTCGAGTCGTTCATGCGCGCCCACGCGGGGATCGACCTCACGTTCCGCAGCACGGTGAGCACGGACCAGACCGTGGCCGACATCCTGAACGGCCTGGCCGACGTGGGCTTCGCCTCCCTCCCCGTCTACTCGCCCACCCTGAAGGTCACCGACCTCTTCGAGGACGAGCTGGTGCTGGTGGTGGGCCACGGCCATCGACTGGCCGGCCGGGAGTCGGCGACCCTCCAGGAGATCCGCGGGGAGCGGCTCATCCTGTTCGAGCGCGGGGCCTCGATCCGCCGGGCCACGGACCAGTTCTTCCACAAGGTGGGGATGGACCCGACCCTGGCCCTGGAGTCGAACGACACCTACTTCATCAAGATCATGGTCGAGCGCGGCCTCGGCATCTCGCTGCTCCCGGCCTGGACGGTCCGCGACGAGGTGGCCTGGGGCTGGCTGGCCAAGCTCAAGATCGAAGGGCACCGCCTGCGCCGCCAGGTGGCGGTCATCTCCCTGGGGCGATTCCAGCCTTCGGCCACCCGGGCCTTCCTCGACTTCATGCTCGAGCGGAAGAACGAGATCCAGGCGATGGCGGAGGGGGAGGCGCCGTCGCACCGGTGAGCGGGCCTCCCGCTTGGCGCCCCTCGCTGGCGCCGTGGCCCTCCCACTAGAATAGGGGCACGCCGAGCGGAAGGGCGCCCCTCGCTCGACAGTGGGGTGTGTTCGGATCAGGGAGGAAAGGAGCGGGCATCATGTCCAGGCCCCTGGCGGTCTTCGTTGGCGTAACCGCGCTTCTCCTGGCGGGTGCCCATGCCGGCGCCGCTCCTGCCCAAGGAGGGTACGACTCCCGGGGAGAACGCTTCGTCCGGCGCGTCGGGCGGGCGCTCTACCTGCGGGGGAACGCCTTCCGGGTTGCGGGAGCGAGCAACTACTACCTGATGTACAAGTCGCGCACGATGGTGGACGACCTCCTGACGACCGCCGCGGCGAGCGGCTTCAACGCCGTACGTCTGTGGGGCTCGCTCGAGATCGGCAACCAGGACGGCTCCAATTCCATCAACGGCAAGGCGGAGGGCGTCTATTTCCAGTACTGGGACGGCAGCGCTCCCGCCTACAACGACGGGCCGGACGGGCTCGAGCGTCTCGACTATGTCGTCTATCGGGCCGGCCAGTTGGGGATCGAGCTGATCATCCCCTTCGTGAACAACTGGAACGGCTTCGGCGGGATGGACCAGTACGTGCGCTGGCGTGGTGGCCGGTATCACGACGAGTTCTACACGGACCCCAAGATCCGCGCGTGGTACAAGGCCTGGATCGCCCACCTGCTCGGTCGCCGGAACATCTACACCGGGATCGCCTACAAGGACGACCCCACGATCATGACGTGGGAGCTGGCGAACGAGCCGCGGTGCAAGAGCGCGGGGGCCTACCCCCCGTCGAGCGACTGCCGGACGGACACCCTGACCGCCTGGGCCGGCGACGTCAGCGCCTACGTCAAGGGCATCGACCCCAGCCACCTGGTCTCCGTCGGCGACGAGGGCTTCTACTGCATCCCCGGAGCGACGGATTGGACCGAAAACTGCGGGGAGGGGGTCGACACCCTGGCCTTCGCCGACCTGGCCAATGTCGACGTCATGTCCTTCCACCTCTATCCCGACGGCTGGGGGAAGAGCGCGTCCTGGGGCGCCGCCTGGATCGAGCGGCACATCCGGGACGCCGCCCGCATCCACGACCGCGCGATGCTCGGCGAGTTCGGCCTGCTCGACCGGGCGAAGCGCAACCCCGTGTACAAGGAATGGACGGACACGGTGCTCCGGAGCGGCGGCTCGGGCGCGCTGTACTGGATCCTGTCCGACAAGCAGGACGACGGCTCGTACTACCCGGACTACGACGGCTTCACCGTGTACTGCCCGAGCCCGGTCTGCACGGCCTTCGGCAACTTCGCCAGGGTGATGCAGCGTCGCGCCCCGTTCCGCTTCCCACCGGTCGCGGACGACGACGCGGCGGTGACCCCCTTCGAGACCCCGGCGACCCTCCCCGCCACGGCCAACGACGTCACGTACGGGGACGTTCCCCTCCTGCCGGACTCGCTCGACCTGGACCCCGCGACGCCCGGACAGCAAGCCGAGTACGCGACCGCCTCGGGCACTTTTGCCCTGCAACCCGGCGGCGACGTGCTCTTCACGCCCGCTCCGGGCTTCTCGGGCAAGGCCGTGGCCTCCTACGTCGTGAGCGACGCCCGGGACCGGGTCTCCCACCCGGCGACCCTGACCGTGACCGTCAAGCCCAACCCGAATGCCGCGATCATGCTGTACTCGTTCGAGACCGGCACCGAGGGGTGGGGGTCGGCAAGCTGGCAAGCGAACGCCGGCACCGTGGAGCAATCCGCTGACTATCACAGCGAGGGCGGCCACAGCCTGAAGGTCACCACGGCCGACGGAGGGTGGTTCGGCGTGGTCTTGCCGTCTCCCGTCGACCTGACCGGCAAGACGCGCTTCAAGTTCGAGATCAAGACCCTGGCGGGTGGCACCTCACAGAACGCGGCCCTCCAGCTCGGTGATGGCTGGCAGTGGTGCCAGGGGCCCTGGGGCTGGATCAATCCAGGCACCACCACGACCGTCGACATGGACATGTTGAACCTGTCGTGCGGCGCCGGCGACCTGAGCAAGCTGCACGCGATCTACGTCTGGTTCAGCGGCGGAGGGGTGTTCTACCTGGACGCCGTCCGAGCGGAGTAGCGGGCCGTTCTCTCTACGCGCCGCTCGTGATTCCTACGGGGAGGCGAGACGGCCCGCCAACGTCGTCGGTCCCACGCTCGCTCGGCAAGTGGCGTGGCTCGTGGACGATTCGTCGAAGGGCCGAGCCCGAGACGCCCCGGCCTGCTCCTTGCTAGGCTGAATGCCAAGGCGGTGTGCGTGCAACGACCCGAACGGCTGCGGCTGGGCGGCTTCCTCGTCCTGGCCCTGAACAGCCTCTACCTGGCGGCGCGGAGCGACGCGAGCCTCTTCTATTTCGCGAACGTCGGGCTGCACCTGGCCCTCGGCCTCGCGGTGGCGGCGGCAGCCGGGCGTCTGGTCCGACGGCACTGGGCCTCGCTGCCCGGGCTCCTCCGCGCGGCCGCCGTGGCCTTCGCGGGGGCGAGCGCTTTCGGCGCCTTCCTGATGGTGGTCGGGGCCACCCGGCCCTGGCGCTGGGCCCTCTGGACGCACATCGTGCTGGCCGGCCTGGCCGCCCTTCTCCTCCTCGTGCACGGGCGGCGCGCCGCGCTTCCCCGTCCCGCCCGCCCCGCGGTCGCCACCGCGTGCCTCCTGGCCCTCTTCGCTCCCCTCGCGCGCTACGCGGCCGACCGCTTCCCGCCCGAGCATCGCATCGTGAACCCGGCCCTGCCCCCGGAGACGATGGAGGGAGAAGGGGCGGGGCCGAAGAGCCCGTTCTTCCCTTCGTCCTCCGAGACCAACGTGGGCGGGACCATCCCCGCCACCTTCTTCATGACCAGCCAGGCCTGCGGCCGCTGCCACAAGGACATCTACGACCAGTGGAACAGCTCGGCCCACCACTTCTCGTCCTTCAACAACCAGTGGTACCGGAAGTCCGTCGAGTACATGCAGGACGTGGTGGGGACCAAGCCCTCCCGGTGGTGCGCGGGCTGCCACGACCACGCGGTCTTCTTCAACGGCCGCTTCGATCGGCCGATCAAGGAGCAGATCCACACCCCGGAGGCGCAGAACGGCCTGGGCTGCCTCTCCTGCCACTCGATCGTCCACGTGAAGAGCTCGATGGGGCAGGGCGACTTCACGATCGAGTACCCGCCGCTCCACGACCTGGCGGCGAGCGAGAACCCCGTTCTCGCGGCGGGCCACGACTACCTCCTGAAGCTCGACCCCGGGCCGCACAAGCGGACCTTCCTGAAGAGCTTCCACACCGGCCAGACCGCGGAGTTCTGCTCGTCTTGTCACAAGGTCCACCTCGACGTGCCGGTGAATGCCTACCGCTGGTTCCGCGGCTTCAACGAGTACGACAACTGGCAGGCCTCGGGGGTCTCCGGCCAGGGGGCGCGGTCGTTCTACTACCCGGCCAAGGCGCAGAAGTGCGCGGACTGCCACATGCCGCTCGTGGCCTCGAACGACCCCGCGGCCAAGAACGGCAAGATCAAGTCGCACCGCTTCCCGGCCGCGAACACCGCGCTGCCCTTCGTGAACAAGGACGAGGAGCAGCTCCGGGTCACCCAGGAGTTCCTGCGCGACAAGCAGGTCTCGGTGGACGTCTTCGCCCTCGTGCGCACGCCGGAGGGGGCCCCGGGCGAGGAGCGCCCAGTGATGGGGGCGGAGCCGCGCCTCAGCAGCACCTTCGCGGTGGGGGAGGAGTCGATGAGCATGGGCGCCGCGGGCGCCCTCCTCGCGCCCCCCGCCGAGGTGATCGCGCCCCTCGACAAGGTGGACGCGGCCTTGCGCCGCGGCGAGTCCGCGCGGGTGGAGGTGGTGGTAAGGACGCGCAAGGTAGGCCACTTCTTCCCCGGCGGAACCGTGGACGCCTTCGACGTGTGGGTGGAGCTGGAGGCGGTGGACTCGAACGGGAGGACGGTCTTCCACAGCGGCTTCATGGAGGACGGCAGGGGGCCGGTGGAGCCGGGCGCGCACTTCTACCGGAGCCTGCAGCTCGACGAGAACGGCAACCGCATCAACAAGCGCAACGCCTGGATGACCCGCTCCGTGGCCTACGTGCGGCTCATCCCTCCGGGCGCCGCCGACACCATCCACTACCGCCTGCGCATCCCCGAGGATTGCGGCGACACGGTGACCCTCAGGGCCCGGGTCAACTACAGGAAGTTCGCCTGGTGGAACACGCAGTGGGCCTTCGCGGGCGCGCGCGATCCCGAGCACCAGGGCTACGCGATCGGTCCCGGCCACGACGACGGCCGCTGGGTCTTCACCGGCGACACCAAGGACGTGTCGGGCCAGGTCAAGGCCATCCCCGACATCCCGGTCACGGTCATGGCGGAGGCCGCGGCCTCGTTGCGCGTGCTCCCGAGGGACGCGCCGCTGCCGGCGACGAAGCCGCTCCTCGACAAGTCGGTGCGCGAGCGATGGAACGACTACGGGATCGGGCTCCTCCTCCAGGGCGACCTGAAGGGAGCCGAGCAGGCCTTCCTGCGCGTGACCGAGATGGAGCCCGAGTACGCGGACGGCTGGGTCAACGTGGCGCGGTGCCGCGTCCAGGAGGGCAACATGCCGGCGGCCGAGGAGGTGCTGGGCAAGGCCCTCATGGTCGACCCCAACCTGGCCAAGACCCGCTTCTTCCTGGGGACGGCGGTCAAGGCCGACGGCCGGTACGAGGAGGCGCGGCAACACCTGCGGGCGGCGGCCGCCCAGTACCCGCGTGACCGCGTGGTCGTGAACCAGATCGGGCGCGTGCTCTTCCTGGAGCGGCGGTACAAGGACGCGATCCTCGAGCTGCAGAAGGTCCTCGCCATCGATCCCGAGGACCTGCAGGCCCACTACAATCTGATGCTCTGCTACCAGGGACTGGGGGACGGCGCGATGGCGCAGCGGCACGAGGCGCTCTACCGGCGCTTCAAGGCGGACGAGGCGGCCCAGTTCATCACCGGTCCCTACCGCCAGCTCCACCCCGAGGACAACAACGAGCGCCAATCCATCCACGAGCACACCTCGGCCCTGGACCGGCTGATGAAACCGGCGGCCCCGAAGGCGAAGCCGGCCTACCCGCGAAAGCCGGCCGCGCGCTCGGCCGCGGGCGCCACCCCGCGGGAGACCTCGGCTGCGGGAGCACCGACCGGGGGCTCGCGGTGAGGGAGCGCCTGGGCCGCTCCGTTCCGCCTTTCCTCGTCGTCCTGGCCGGATTCGCGGCCGCCGCGCGCCTCGCGGCGGCGCCGCCCGCGCCCGCCATCCAGTACGTGGACGTGACCGCCGCCGCGAAGATCGCTTTCAAGCACACGAGCGGCGCCTTCGGCAAGAAGTACCTGCCCGAGACCATGGGCGCGGGCGGGGCCTTCCTGGACTTCGACAACGACGGGTGGCCGGACGTCTTCCTCGTGAACTCGAAGAACTGGCCGGGCCGGCCGGGGGGACCGTTCTACCCGGCCCTCTACCGCAACAACCGGGACGGGACGTTCACCGACGTGACGAAGGCGGCCGGCCTCGCGGTGGAGCTCTACGGCATGGGGGTGGCCGCCGCCGACTACGACAACGACGGCTGGCCCGACCTCTACGTGACCGCCCTGGGCGGCAACCGGCTCTTCCGCAACCTGGGCGACGGCCGCTTCGCCGACGTGACCGCCCGGGCCGGGGTGGGTGGCATCCCGAACGGGTTCGGCACCAGCGCGATGTTCCTCGACTACGACAAGGACGGGAAGCTCGACCTCTTCGTGGCCAACTACGTGGGCTGGTCGATCGACAAGGACCTGTTCTGCACCCTGGACGGCAAGACCAAGTCCTACTGCACGCCCGAGTCGTACCAGGGACAGAGCCCCACCCTCTACCGGAACAAGGGCGACGGGACGTTCGAGGACGTGACCCAGAAGGCCGGCCTTTTCAACCCGTCCTCGAAATCCCTGGGCGTCGCCCTGCTCGATCTCGACAACGACGGCTGGCCGGACCTGCTGGTGGCGAACGACACCCAGCCCAACAAGCTCTACCGGAACAACGGCAACGGCACCTTCACGGACGTGGGGGTGACCGCGGGGATCGCGTTCGGCGAGACCGGGGTCGCGCGCGCGGGGATGGGGGTGGACGCCGCGGACTACTCGGGCAGCGGCCGCTCCAGCGTGATTATCGGCAACTTCTCGAACGAGATGATCGGCCTCTACCACAACGAGGGGAACGGCCTGTTCGTGGACGAGGCCCCCACCTCGGCGGTGGGGCAGGCCTCGCTGCTGACCCTGGCCTTCGCCACCTTCTTCTTCGACTACGACCTGGACGGGCGGCTCGACATCTTCGCGGGGAACGGGCACGTGGCCGACGACATCGGCGCGGTGCAGCCCAAGGTGAAGTACGCGCAGCCCCCGCACCTCTTCCGCAACCTGGGCGACCACAAGTTCGAAGAGATGGCGGGGAAGCTGGGGCCCGCGCTGCAACGGCCGATCGTGGCCCGGGGGGCCGCCTACGCGGACTACGACAACGACGGGGACCTGGACCTTCTCGTCACCACCAACAACGGCCCCGCGTATCTTCTCCGCAACGACGGGGGCAACCAGAGCCGCTTCCTGCGGGTCAAGACGGTGGGCACCCGGTCCAACCGCGACGGCATCGGGGCCCGGGTCACGGTCACCCTCGCGAACGGCCAGAAGGCCTGGCGGCTCGTCCACTCGGGCTCCAGCTACTGCTCGCAGAGCGAGCTGGCCCTGACCTTCGGCCTCGGCGATCAGCAGCGCGCCGATTCGATCGAGGTGGCCTGGCCGAGCGGGCAGGTGGACCGGATCGGCCCCACCGCCGCCAACCAGACGGTGACGATCCAGGAGGGCAAGGGCCTCGTATCCGCGAAGCCTCCGTCCGCCGCGCGCTGACTCTCGTCAGCGCGCCTCCCCGTCCCGCCAGGCGTAGACCGCCCGATCGAAGTCCTCGAGGAGCGCCCTCGGTCCGTCGTCCAGGAACGGCAGGACCTGGGTCATGAGGACCGCGCACACCTTCTTGTCGCGGTCGATCCAGAAGAAGGTGTTGAAGATCCCCGCCCAGGACAGCGTGCCCGCGCCTCGGCCCTTCTCCACCGGCTTCGTGTTCAGGGCGAACCCCAGCCCGAACCTGTCGAGGTTGCCCGGCAGGATCGCGCCTGGCTTCGCGAGCTGGGGCATGACGCTCACGGGGAGGCGTAGCTCGACTTCTCCAATGTGGTTCTGCCCCATCAGGGCCACCGATTCGGCGGTGAGGATGCGTCCCTGCCCGAGCTGCCCGCCGGCCATGATGGCGCGGGCGAACTTCAAGTAGTCCTCCGCCGTGGAGTGCAGCCCGCCCCCGCCGCTGAAGAACGTGACCGGCTGAGCGGGCGCCGCGGGCTGCTCCGCGAGCTTTCCGTCGTCCTGGCGCTGGAAGTGGGGGACAAGACGCGTCCGCTTGTCCGCCGGCACCTCGAAGAACGAGTCCGCCATGCCGAGGGGCGTGAAGATGTGCTCCTCGAAGTAGGCCTCCAGCGTCTGGCCGCTCACCTTTTCCACCAGCTTGCCCAGCCAGTCCGTGTTGATGCCGTACTCCCAGCGCGCGCCCGGGTCGAACAGGAGCGGCGCCTTCATGAAGGCATCGCCGCCCGCCATCACGCTCGGAACTTTGCCCTTGGACACGTAGTCGAGGAGCTCCCGATTCAGGAACTCATAACCGAAGCCGGCCGTGTGGTTCAGGAGCATGCGCACGGTGATCTGGCCCTTCGGCGCGCGCAGGGCGGCGTTCTCGAGCACCTGCACCGCTCCCAGCTCCGGCAGATACGTGGCCGCGGGCTCGTCCAGCTTCACCTTCCCCGCTTCGACCAGCTGCATCGCCGCCACCGAGGTGACGGGCTTGGTCATGGAAGCGATCGAGAAGATGCCGTCCTTGCCCACTCCGAAGGCGCCCTGGTAGGCGACGCCATCCGCGGTCGCCACCATGGCGACCACGGCCGGCACCCGCCGCTGCTCCACGGCGGCGCGCAGGACATCGTCCAGAGGGGCGGTGGTCCGTTTCGTCGAGCTCGGCGCGCAGGCCGTCGTCCCGAGCAGGGCAACGAGCAGCCCGATCTTGCTCTTGTCCATACCTTGTCTCCTCGTCGGTGGACGGTCGGCCCTATCGTATCGGCCTTTCGGGTCGGGAAACACGGCACCCGTCAGGGGCCGATCAGGACCGTCGGCGCTCCCGAGATGATCCTCGCCGATGAGTCGTTCGCGGCGTTGACAACGCACCGGCGTATACTGCCATCCCCCAAAACACGATCATCTGCAGGTGCTCGAGGAGGCGGAGTGATGGCCAGGTCGATCTTGACCGGTTGGGTAGCCCTGTGGGCGGCGAGCCTGTGCTGGGCACAAGGAGACGGGCCCCTTCTGCTACGGACTCCCACCGTCAGCCGCACCCAGATCGCGTTCTCCTACGCCGAGGACCTGTGGATCGTCGGCCGCGACGGCGGCGAGGCACGGCGTCTCACTTCGGGAGTGGGCGCCGAGACGGGCCCCGTCTTCTCCCCGGACGGTGCTCTGATCGCCTTCACCGGCGAGTACGACGGGAACACCGATGTCTACGTGGTGGCGGCGGCGGGGGGCGAGCCCCGGCGCCTCACCTATCACCCCGGCCCGGATGTGGCCCTGGGCTGGACCCGCGACGGCAAGCAGGTCCTCTTCCACTCCCCACGCGCCAGCCACTCCTATTTCCACCGGCTCTTCACCATCCCCCTCGAGGGAGGGTTGCCCAGCGAAGTGCCGCTGCCTCAGGCCGCGGAAGCGTCGTATTCGCCCGATGGATCGCGCCTCGCCTACGTGCCCATCGTGCAGTGGCAGAAGGCCTGGAAGCGTTACCGGGGCGGTCAGGCCCGGCCCATCTGGATCGCCAACCTCCAGGACTCGAGCGTCGAGAAGTTGCCGCGCGAGGACTCCAACGACTTCGCCCCCATGTGGATCGGCAACCGGATCTATTTCCTCTCCGATCGGAGCGGACCCGTGGCCCTGTTCGCCTACGACCTCGAGAGCAAGGAGGTCCGCGCCGTGGTCGAGAATCACGGCCTCGACTTCAAGTCGGCGTCCGCGGGGCCGGACGCCATCGTCTACGAGCAGTTCGGTTCCCTGCACCTCTTCGACCTCGCGTCGCGCCGGGAGCACCGCGTGGACGTCCGGCTCACGGGCGACCTGGCCGAGGTGCGGCCGCACTTCCAGAAGGTGGAGGCCAGGCGGATCCGCAGCGCCTCTATCTCTCCCACCGGGGCCCGGGCCGTCTTCGAGGCGCGGGGCGAGATCCTGACCGTGCCCGCCGAGAAGGGCGACATCCGCAACCTCACCAACACTCCGCCCACGGTCGAGCGCGACCCCGCCTGGTCTCCGGACGGAAAGGCCATCGCGTATCTATCGGACGCGTCGGGCGAGTACGGCCTCGAGATCCGGGACCAGAGCGGGATGGGCGAGCCCCGCCGCATCGACCTCGGCAAGCCTCCGTCGTTCTTCTACTCGCCCACCTGGTCGCCGGACGGCAAGAAGATCGCCTACACCGACAAGCGGCTGAGCGTCTGGTACGTCGACCTGGACAAGAAGGCGCCGGTGCGGGTGGACACGGACACCTACGCCGGTCCCTATCAGGTGGTGGGCCCGACCTGGTCTCCCGACAGCCGATGGCTCGCCTACACCAAGCAGCTCAAGAGCCATCTACACGCCGTCTTCGTGCATGCCCTGGATCAGGGCAAGACCTACCAGGTGACGGATGGCATGAGCGATGCCCTCTACCCGGCCTTCGACGAGGAGGGGAAATATCTCTATTTCACCGCCAGCACCGACGTCGGCCTGTACACGGGGTGGCTCGACATGTCGAGCCTGAACCGGCCGGTCACGCGCAGCGTCTACCTCGTGGTGCTGAAGAAGGACCTGCCGTCGCCCCTCGCCCCCGAGAGCGACGAGGAGAAGGCGGAGAAGGACAAGACCGACACGGAAAAGGAAAAGGCCGACAAGGACAAGGACAAGGCCAAGGCCAAGGAGAAGGAGAAGAAGCCCGTCCCCGTCCAGATCGATCTCGAGAACATCGGCCAGCGCATCGTGGCCTTGCCCATTCCGGCCCGGAACTACATCTCCCTGGCGGCCGGCAAGACGGGGGAGGTCTTCCTGGTGGAGGGGCCGCCTGTGGATCCCCTCGAGTACAGCGAGGGCGGTCCTCCCCTGGCCCTCCACAAGTTCGAGCTGAAGACGCGCAAGGCGGAGAAGATCCTGGATGGCATCGGTGCCTTCTCCCTGTCGCGCAACGGCGAGAAGATGCTCTACCGGCAGAAGGACCAGTGGACGATCGCCCCCGCCGCCAAGCCCCCCGAGGCTCCCCCCAAGCCGGGAGAGGGGGGCGGCCCCCTGAAGCTCGAGGCCATGGAGGTCTTCGTGGACCCCCGCGCCGAATGGAGGCACATGTACCACCAGGTCTGGCGGGACGAGCGCGACTTCTTCTACGACCCGAACCTCCATGGCCTCGACCTCCCGGCCATCGAGAAGAAGTACGAGCCCTACCTGGCCGGCATCGCGAGCCGGGCGGACCTCAACTACCTCTTCGAGGAGATGCTGGGCGAGCTCACGGTGGGTCACATGTTCGTGGGCGGCGGCGATCGCCCCGAGGCGAAGAAGGTCAAGGGAGGGTTGCTGGGCGCGGACTACCGGATCGAGAACGGGCGCTATCGGCTCGCCCGCGTCTACAACGGCGAGAACTGGAATCCCAAGCTGCGGGCACCCCTCACCCAGCCGGGGGTCAACGTGACGGCGGGGGAGTATCTGCTCGCGGTGCGCGGACGCGATCTGCGCGCCTCCGACAGCGTCTACCGCTTCTTCGAGGCGACCGCGGGCCAGTCGGTCGTCCTGCGCGTGGGGCCGAGTCCCGACGGAACCGGGTCACGCGAGGTCACGGTGGTTCCCGTGGAAGACGAGACGGCGCTGCGCAACCTGGCCTGGATCGAGGACAACCGGCGCAAGGTGGACCAGCTCAGCGGGGGGCGCGTCGCCTACGTCTATCTGCCCGACACCTACGCCGGCGGCTTCACCAACTTCAACCGCTACTATTTCGCCCAGGTCGGCAAGCAGGCGGCCGTCATCGACGAGCGCTTCAACGGCGGGGGGCAGCTCGCCGACTATATCATCGACTACCTTCGCCGGCCCCTGCTGAGCTACTTCACGATGCGTGAGGGCGAGGACATCACCACCCCCATCGAGGCCATCTTCGGGCCCAAGGTGATGATCATCAACGAATCCGCGGGTTCGGGGGGCGATGCGCTGCCGTGGATGTTCCGCAAGACCGGCATAGGTCCCCTGGTGGGCAAGCGCACCTGGGGAGGGCTGGTGGGCCACTACACCAACCCCGCCGACCTGATCGACGGCGGATTCACGGGCACGCCCAACCTGGCGTTCTACGCCCCCAACGGTACCTGGGACGTCGAGAACCACGGGGTGCCCCCCGACGTCGAGGTCGACCTGGATCCCCAGCTCTGGCGCCAGGGCCACGACGTCCAGCTCGAGAGGGCGGTCGAGGTGGTGCTCGAACTGCTCGAGAAGAATCCGCCCCCGGCGGCACGGCGGCCGGCCTACCCCAACTACCAGAAGGGTGGCCGGCAGTAGGCGCCTGGCCGAGCCCCGCCGGGAGCGGCGTGCGTCAGTCGATGGCGAGGGCCGTGACCTTGATCGTCTCGCCGTCCCGCTCCCCGGTGACCGTCGCTCGCAGGTGATCGGTCTTCTGGGTGGCCTTGAGCGCGGCCACCGCCTTCTCGTTGCCGGCGGCGTCGAACTTCAAGTAGGTGCCGTCCGCGGTGACGAGCCCGTATCCCCCCTTCTGGCACTGGAGGGCGCATTTGGTGGTGTGGGCGTCGGGGTTGGACTTCACCTTCGAGATGCAGTTCGTGTCGACCACGGAGACGTTCTTCCAGGTCTCGGCCGCGAACGCGGTGAGCGGCAGGCCCAGACCGGCCGCGACCAGCACGGCAAGCGCGACTCTCTTCATTTCACTCCTCCTTTGCTCCTCATACTGTCCGTCTCCTGGCCTCGGTCAGCCGGGCCAGGGCGTAGGCGGCGATGGCGATCTCCACGTCTCGGACGGCCAGGTCGTAGAACATTCCGGTGGTGACGAGGTTGACGGCGATGGCCAGGAGCCAGCCCATGGCCAGGTAGCCGCCGATCCGTGTCTGGCCGGCCAGGATCAAGAGGCCGACACCCATCTCTACCACGCCCACCGCCCGCATGAAAACCTGCGGGCTCACGGGCAGGAAGCGCTCCGCCAGGGGACTCAAGTACATGCCCCAGTCGGCCAGGATGTTGAAGAACTTGTCCAGGCCCGCCAGGAAGGGCCCCATGCCCAGGCCGACCCGGAGCGCCCACCAGGCCGAGTTCAGTCCGCCGTTTGGCCGCATCGCTGCCTCCACAGGGACAGAGTAAGGGTGCTCCTGGTGACGGCCCGCGGGCGAATCTTTTCGGGAACCTTCCGGGGCCTCTCCCACTCCATATTGTAGGGGGGCGGAAGGCTCCGCAGGCTCAGGGCGGCGCGAGAGCGGGCAGCTTCTGCACGACGCCCTTCTCGCGGACGAGCGCCTCCATCTCGTCCAGCTCCGACGGCAGGAAGGCGGTGAAGTTCTCGACGCCGGTCTCGGTCACCACCACCGTGTCCTCGTAGCGGATGTAGAGGCTCTCCTCGGGCACCCGCAGCTGCGGGTCGACCGAGAAGACCTGTCCCGGCCTCAGGGGACCGTCGCGGTATCCCCCCGCGTCGTGCACCGCCATCCCGACGGTGTGGGAGAAGACGCCGCCTCCCGTGTCGACGAGCCTGCGCGCGGCCGCCTCGTAGGCGGGCTTGGAGAAGCGGGTGCGGGCGAGCACGGGCTGCATGGCCTGCCGGGCCTCCTCCTGGATCGCGGCCGCGCTGGCCCCGGGTCGGATCCGCGAGAGGACGGCGTTTCTGTACTCGAGCACGAGCTGCAGCAGCTCGCGCTGCCATGAGTTGTAGCGCCCGCCCACCGGCCACATCCGGCCGATGTCGCTCACGTAGTAGTGGTAGTCGGGAGCGTAGTCCATCAGCACGAGGTCGCCGTCTCTCAGCGTCGCCGCGTTGCGGTAGTAGTGCATGTTGTTGGTGTTCTCGGTGCCGGAGGCCGTGATCGAGCGATAGGCGTCGAGCCGGGCCCCGTTCACGAGGAAGACGTAGCGGGCCGCGGCTTCGAGCTGGTACTCGAACACCCCGGGCTCGGTGCTGCGCATGGCCTCCATGAGCCCCCGGCCGGCGAGCTGGGAGGCTCGGCGCACGAGGGCGATCTCGCGGGAGCTCTTGATGCTGCGCAGCTGGTCCAGGATGGGCGTGAGGTCCTTGATCGCGAGGCCCGGGTGGCGGATGCGGAGCAGCTCGGCGAAACGGCTCTCCCGGGGCAGGCGGCCGTCCCAATAATCGGCGGCGATCGCGGCGTCCGCGGCCACGAGCTCGCCCCGGCTCTGGGCGTGGCCCTCGGCCGGTGCCGACTCCGCGTAGATCGCGCTCGCCGGACCGTCCGGGAGCGGCCAGCGCTCCGTCATCGCCGCCGTCGAGCGAACCTCGTCCACGCCCGTGAGCGCCCTCACCCGATCGGCGTCCTCCGCCGAGAGCACCTTGCCTTCGGCGCGCTCCAGCCGCTCGTTGCGAGGCGGAAGATGGAGGACGGCCCTGTGCGAGCGGCCGTCGAGCAGGAGGTAGGCCCCCGGCGTCTCGATGCCGGAAAGGTAATAGAACGTGTTGGACTGTCTCGGCAGCTGATAGCCGTTGGTCAGGGGCGCCCCCCCGACGACGGCCACCGCGTCGCGGCCGATGGCGTCGAACACCTTGGCCCAGCGCGCCTTGAATTCCTCGGGCGGGAAATCGGTCTGGTAGGGCTGGGCCGCGGCCAGACTGGTCGCGAACGAAGCCAGAACGGCGATCACCGAGCGGCGGATCAGCATCGGGCGGTCTCCCTTCGGGTCAGTTCGGCGCGGCGGGAACCAGGGCGGTGAATCAGCGGGAGAGGGCGCTTCTCAGGACGAACAGCAGGTTGGCCGGCCTCTCGGCCAGACGCCGCATGTACCACGGGAACCAGTACTCGCCGTAGCTGATCAACACCCGCAAACGCCTTCCTTCGGAGACGAGCCGCTCCTGCAGCCGCCGCCTGATCCCATACAGCATCTCGAACTCGCAGTCGGCCCGGGGAACGCCCTGGCGAGCGATGAAGTCCTGCAGCCGACGGAGCAGCCGGGGATCGTGGGTGGCGATCCCGAGCAGGGCGCCGGGACCGCGCGGCCTGGCCGAGAGGCAGCGCGTCGCCAGCGCGAAGTAGCTTTCGTCCACGTCCTTCTTGCGCGGGAATGCGACGTGGGGCGGCTCACGGTATGCGCCCTTCACCAGGCGGATGGCGGGCCCCAGAGGCAGCAGGGACTCGAGGTCGGCCGGGGTGCGTCGCAGGTAGGCCTGGAGGCAGACGCCGACCTGGGGTGCCCGGGCGCGGGCCCGCCGGTACTGCTCGAGGGTCGGGTCGACGTAGGTCGAGCCCTCCATGTCGATCCACAGGAAGTTGCCGCAGGCCCCGGCCCGCTCCACCAGCCGGAGCAGGTTCTCGAAGCAGCGCTCGGGGTCGAGGTCGAGGCCGAGCTGGGTCAGCTTCACCGAGACCTGGGTGTCGAGGCCGGCGGCGCGGACTCTTTCCAGGACCTCGAGGTAGTGGCGGGTCACCCGCTCCGCCTCGGCGGGGTCCGAGAGGTTCTCGCCGAGCTGAGTCACGATCGTCCCGATGCCGTGGGCGTGCAGGGCCTGCGCGGCCCGGAGCGCGTCCTCGATCCTCTCCCCGGGCATGAAGCGCGCCACCGAGCGTCTCACGAACGCATGACGCACGGCCCGCTCGCGCAGCCAGACATTCTGCGAGCCCCGGAGCAGCATGCCTCGTATCAAGCCCATCGGTGCGTCGGCGCCTGGGGCCGGACGGGGCCGGCTCCGGCTCCCGTGCGCCCGATCGCGGCCGCGATGGCGTCGAGCTCGGCCGCGTCCAGCTCGAGGTCCGCCGCCGCGATCCAGCCGTCCACCTGCTCGGGCGAGCGGGCGCCCACGATGGCGCCGGTGACGCCCGGCCAGGCCAGGGTCCAGGCCACGGCCAGGGCACCCACCGAGATGCCTCTCCGCTTCGCGATGGGCTGGAGGGCGTCGCGCAGGGCCAGGTTCGCCTGGAGCTTCGGAGGCTGGAACTCGGGGGCCCGACGACGCCAGTCGTCCGCGGCCAGCGCCGCCATCCGGTCCACGGAAAAGGCATTGGTGAGGAGACCCGACTGCATGGGGCTGTAGACGATCACTCCGGTGCGGTGCGCCGCGCACCAGGGGATCTCGGCCGCGGCGACCCCCCGGCGGATCGCGGAGAAGGGCGGCTGCAGCGAGTCGACGTGGCGCACGGACCGGCAGCGCTCGAGGAGGGCGACATCGAAGTTGGACACCCCCGAGGCCCGGACCTTGCCCTGCTCGACGAGGCGCGCCAGGGCCCCCCACGATTCCTCGACCGGGATGCCCGTCTCATCGGGCCAGTGGAACTGGAAGAGGTCGATGCGTTCGACCCCCAGACGCCGCAGCGACGCCTCGCACTCGCGCGGGATCGAGTCGGGCCGCAGGGCGCGCTTCGCCTGGGCCATGCGGTCGGACTCGTTCCAGTGGAGGCCGCACTTCGTGAAGACGAGCGGCCGCTCGGCGGACGGCAGGTCCCGCAAGGCGCGGCCCACCACCTCTTCCGAGTGCCCGAGGCCGTAGACGGCCGCGGTGTCGATCCAGTTCACCCCGCGGGCCACCGCGTGTCGGATGGCCGCGATCGACGCCTCGTCGTCCTGGGGCCCCCAGCCGAAGGCCCATCCTCCGCCCCCGGCCGCCCAGGCGCCGAATCCCACGGTCGTGATCTCGAGGCCGCTCTTCCCGAGCGGCCGCTTCGGCAGGCTCATGTCCCCCCCTGGTGAAGGGCGGATCTTACCTCGACGCTTGCCTGCCGTTTCGTCCCGGTGCATCCTCAGCCGATGCGCGCCGCCTTCTACGAGGGGAACCAGAGGTTCCGGATCGGCGACTGCGCGCCCGTTCCGCCCGGTCCGGCCCAGGTCCAGATCAGGGTCTCGCACTGCGGCATCTGCGGCACCGACCTCCATGTCTTCCAGGGCCACATGGGCGATCGCGTCCGGGTCCCGCAGGTCATCGGGCACGAGATGTCGGGGGCCGTGGCGGCGGTGGGCGACGGGGTGACCGGCTTCGCGCCCGGCGACCGGGTCACGGTCCGGCCCCTCGACTACTGCGGCTCCTGTCCGGCCTGCCGTGCCGGGCACAGCCACATCTGCCAGATGCTCAAGGTCCTCGGGGTCGATGCGCCCGGCGCCATGCAGGGCCTGTGGACGGTGCCGGCGCGCACCCTGCACCGTCTGCCGGAGACCCTTTCCCTCGAGCAGGGCGCGCTCGTGGAGCCGCTCGCGGTGGCCTGCCACGACGTCCGGCTCGGCGAGGTCAAACCCGGCGAATACGTCGTGGTGCAGGGCGGGGGACCCATCGGCTCCCTCATCGCCCTGCTGGCCCGGCGGGAGGGCGCGCGGGTCCTCGTCTCGGAGGTCAACCCGTTCCGGCGGAAGCTGGCCGCCCGGGTGGGCCTCGAGGCGGTGAATCCACGCGAGACCGACCTCCTCGAGGTCGTGAACGGCCAGACGGGCGGAGCGGGGGCCGACGTCGTCTTCGAGGTCACGGGGTCGGCCTCGGGGGCGGAGAGCATGGCGAAGCTGCCGCGCACCCGCGGCCGGGTGGTCGTGGTCGCGATCTTCGCGGAACCGCCCCGGGTGGACCTCCACCGCTTCTTCCTGCGGGAGGTCAAGATGACCGGAGCACGGGTCTACGAGCCCGGGGACTTCGAGAAGGCGATCGAGGTCGCGGCCTCGGGCACCCTGCCCCTGGGCTCCGTGGTCACCGACGTGCTGCCCCTCGACGGCGTGGACTCCGCGTTCCGCCGGCTCGAGAGCGGAGGCGAGGTGATGAAGATCCTGATCCGGTGCGGGGACTAGGCCCGGCCGTCCCTCACTCCTCGAGGCGCAGGCGCCCGAAGGCGGCGGGGGTGTGGAAGGCGTCGCGGTTCACGGGCTGCCAGTTGATCCACTTGCGCTTCGCGGGCGGGCCCTGGATGCGGTAGAAGTTGATCCGCATCTCCTGCCCGGGCCGCGGGGGGCGGCGGTCGATCTTGTCCATGGGGATGCGCATCTCCCCGTACCAGATCACGCGGGCCCGGTCCAGCCGGGCCTTGACCTGGAACCCGGAGTCCCACGTCCGGTCGTAGCGCGCGGGCCGCGCGCTCAGATCGATCATCAGGTCGACCCACTCGCCCTGGGGCGAGACCTCGAACTCGGTGTAGCGCTCGATGTTCTCGAAGTCGGTGCCGATGAACGCCTCCGCCACGTCCCATTCCCACAGGCGGTCGGTCTCCGTGCTCGTCGAGGGATCCGGCTTCAGGTACAGCTCTTCGTAGGGACAGACGAAGAGCAGGTAGAGGTTGCCGGTCGTCCAGCGTGAGCGGATCTCCGTGCGATGGCCGGTGACGATCTCTCCTCGCCGGTCCTTCTCCGCCCACACGCCCGTCGACCCTTTCCACGCGGGCGCCTCGGGGTCGGCGGTGGGGAGCCAGTCCGCGGGAGCGCGGTGACTGACGATGAGGGAGACGACGACCGGCAGCGCCGCCTGGATCACGCTTCCCATTTTTCCCCCTTGACAAACTTCGTAAGAGTTCCTAACAATCTTAGCAAAACGGACCCTGCATTTCCGACTGGTCGTTGAACGGCTGGAGTGCCGCCGGCGGCCGGGGAGGTACCCAATGATGAACCGGTACCCGCTTGCGGTAGTGACGGCCGCCGTCCTCTGCCTCGGCACGGCGGGCTCCGCCTTCGCCCAGGGCACGAGCGGCAGCTTGTCCGGGAGCCTCGCCGACGAGACGGGAGCCATGGTCGTGGGAGGGGAGGTGACCCTGATCAACGAGGCCTCCCGAGGCGTGCGCCGCACGAGGTCCAACTCGGATGGCTTCTTCACCTTTGCCGCCGTCCCTCCCGGCACCTATACCGTGCGGGTGGAGGTGAGCGGCTTCAGGAAGGCCGAGCGGACCGGGGTCCATATCCGCGTCGGCGACAGCCGGAGCCTCGGCCAGATGACCTTGGCCGTCGGGGGAAGGGCCGAGGAAACGGTGGTCACGGCCCAGGTCGAGATGGTCCCCCTCAACTCGGGCGAGAAGAGCGCGACCCTGACCTCCGACCAGATCGAGAACATCCCGATCGTGGGCCGGACCGCGACCGAGCTGCTCAAGATCCTCCCCGGCCTGACCCCCCTGACCGTGGGCGCCCAGAACCGCCCGGGCTTCACCGGCGAGGTCATCGGCATCAACGGCAACGGCGAGTACCAGGGCGGGGGGAACAACAACCAGAGCGCGATCGGGAACTACTCGGGCAACGGGAGCCGCGAGACCTCGATGGACCTCACGATCGACGGGGCGCCCGCCATGGACCCCGGGTGCAACTGCGGCACTTCCGTCAATCCCAACCCGGAGATGACCCAGGAGTTCAAGGTCCTGCAATCCAACTTCGGAGCCGAGCACGCCAAGGGACCGGTGACCATGCAGGTGCTCAGCAAGTCGGGGGGGCACGACTTCCACGGGATGGCCTACACGTACCTGCGCGACTACCACCTGAACTCGAACGACTGGTTCGCGAACAAGGTGGGAAGCGAGCGGGTCCAGAACAAGTTCCTGTATCCCGGCTTCAACCTGAGCGGACCCCTGCTCATCCCGGGCACCGGCTTCAACAAGAAGCGCGACAAGGTGTTCTTCTTCGTCGGCTTCGAGTACTTCAAGCAGCGCCTGGACACCGGCTTCGTGAAGTCGTGGGTGCCGACGGCCGCCATGCGGAACGGGAACTTCAGCGAGGTGCCCGGCCTCGGGCTCTCCGGCGACGACGTCAACCGGGTCCCGGACGGCTTCCCCAGCGGCGTCCTTCCCCCTGGCATGATCGATCCCGGGGGGCGGGTGCTCCTGAACCAGTACCCCATGCCCAACGCGGATCCCGCCCTCACCGGCGGCTTCAACTACGTCGACAACCTCCTCCTCGACCAGAACGGGACCCAGGCCCTCGCCCGGGTGGACGTCAACGTGAGCGACTCCACCAAGCTCTTCCTGCGCTACAACCGCCAGCGCGAGACCCAGCCCTTCGTGATCGGGCTCTGGTGGCGCAACGGGGAGAACCAGGTCCCCTACCCGTCCTCCATCAGCGGCAAGAACCGGTCGGACTCGGCGACCGCGAGCCTGACCCATGTCTTCGACCCCACCCTGACGAACGAGACCATCTTCGCCATCACCTACATCGACTTCCCCAACAGCTTCGACAACCGCAGCCGGATCAGTCGCTCCGCCCTCGGCTATCCCTACGGCGGCGTCTTCGGCGAGAGCCCCGACCAGATCCCGTCCCTCCTCTCCGACGGCTGGAACGGCACCGGGCCGCTCTACTTCAACCCGGGCGGGTTCGATCCCGTGCTCTTCGCGACCCCCTGGCAGATCACCGCCCTGAACAACGTGACCAAGGTCGCGGGAGCCCACACCCTCAAGGCCGGCCTCTACTTCGAGCACGTCACGAACGCGCAGCCGGGAAGCGGCAACAGCAACGGGGCCATCGTGAACTCGGCGAGCGGGGTCAGCAGCACGGGCAACACGTTCGCGGACATACTGCTGGGCCGGGTGGAGCACTACGAGGAGACGACGAAGAACCCGCTCCACGACCTCGGCTTCAACAAGTACGAGGGCTTCGTGCAGGACAGCTGGAAGATCCGCAAGAACGTCACCCTGGACCTGGGCGTCCGCGCGTCGTTCGACGGGTACTGGTACGACCGCGCCCGCCTCGGCATCGTCGCTTTCGACTTCAACCGGTACTCCGCGACCGCGCCCGCCTCCGCGTTTCCCGGCGTCGTCTACAACAAGATCGATCCCAGCGTTCCCCTCTCGGGGGTCAAGGGCACGCCGTTCTTCATCGCGCCGCGGGTCGGCTTCGCGTGGGACGTCAAGGGAACCGGCTCCACCGTGATCCGGGGTGGCTTCGGCGTCTTCCGGTACCACGACACCCTGCAGCCGTACGACGGGATGCTCGACCTCGCCACGGGGGCCCGGGCGTTCAGCTGCGACGCCCCCGACTGCCCGGAGAATCTCGGCGGGCTCGAGGGCCTGGGCGGCGGCGACATCGTCTTCGGCGGCAGCGCCATCGACATCCGCGACAAGAAGCAGCCCGTGACCTACAGTTGGAGCGCGACCCTGAACCAGCGGCTTCCCTGGGCGATGAACCTCGAGATGAGCTACGTCGGGGACAAGAGCGACAACCTGATCAATGGCCAGGGTGCCCAGAACTACAATGCCATCCCGCTCGGCGGCGGAGAGCGCCCGCTCCCCCAGTACGGCGACTTCAGCATCTACCGCCACAGCTCGTACCAGAACTACCATGGGCTGCAGGCGCTGCTGAGCCGGCAGCGCGGCCGCTTCAACTTCACGCTCGCCTACACGTTCTCGAAGGCGCTGGGCATCCTCAGCGGCGGGCTGACCGCCCAGGGCAACCCGGCGGTTTCCGAGTACCAGTTCGATCCGCGGAAGACCATCTACGGCGTCCTGGGCACGGACCGGACGCACATCGCCACCGCGTCCTACAGCTGGCGGCTCCCGGACGTGCCGTCGGGCGGCCTGGCGAACGCCATCTTCGGCGGGTGGCAGATCGCCGGCATCTCCACCTACATCAGCGGCGCGCCCCTGCAGCAGATATCGGGCGGCTCCAGCAACCTGGGCCTGCACGGGACCCTCGCCGACGGCACCGAGATCTCGTCCGAGGCCGTCAACGGAAGCCCGGACATCCCCGTGCAGCCCATCGTCACCTGCGACCCCCGGAAGAACGTGCCCGGCGGCTACCTGTTCAACCCCTCCTGCTTCGCCGCGCCCGGGGTGGGGCAGCTCGGGAACTTCATCTTCCCGTACATCAAGGGGCAGCCGTACTGGAACCACGACCTGTCGCTCTACAAGAATTTCGCGATCGGCGGCGGGAAGAACCTGCAGCTCCGGATGTCGACCTACAACGTCCTGAACCATCCGATCGCGTACCCCGATCCCGCGACCAACCTGAGCATGACGGTCGCCGAGGGAAAGCTCGACGATCCGAGCGGCGATTTCGGCCGCCTCCCGAAGGACAACAAGTACGGCCGCCGCATCGTGCAGCTCGCGCTGAGGTTCAGCTTCTAGGGCCGCGCGTGAGGGGCACGTTCCAAGCCTCCGCCTCCAGGCGGGGACAAGGATAAGGACAAGGAACCCGATTGGCAGATCATCGACGCTCACCATGTGCGCCTGCGCGCGGAGCGGTCGGGCGAGGCCCGCGAGCGGATCTACACCATCACCATCACCTGCCGGGACGGGTTCGGGAACACGTCAGCCCGGACGGTGAAGGTGCGCGTGCCCCACGATCAGCGACCCGGCAGGTAGGCGGCGGGCCCGTCGAGCGCGTCAAAGGCACTTTCGAAGGAAGGGCGCGCGACCGTAGGTGAGGGTGAAGGTCCCGACCGTCTCCTTCCGGTCGACGAGGGTGACGGTCAGGGTCATGGTGCCGTCCGCGATCCGACCCGCGTAGCGGGCCTTCTGGCGGTAGCGCTCCTCGCCCTCCCGCTGGGGGCCGGGCCGTTCCTGCAGGTAGTCACCCTCGACGTCGAAGCGACCCTCGGTGTCCAGGAGCAGCGCCTGGTGAATCGCGCCCCGGCCGCAGTCGTATTCGACGCTCGCGCCGCCCTCGGTGACGTCCATCCCGATGTGCCTCCCGCCCCAGGTTCCTGCCCGAACCCGGTCATCGCCGGCCGCGACCAGGGCCGCGGCCAGCAGAAGGGCCGCTGCGTCCGACCGCCGTCCCCTCGCCACCATGCTCCGCGGCTCTACAGCCGCCTCAAGTGGATCGAGCCGTCCCCGGTCTGCACCTTCAGGGGCGGTCCGCCGGCCCCGAGCTTGCCGCGCACCGTGGAGGAGCTGATCGTCCCCGAGACCGTCACCTGCAGGTCGAGGTCGATGTTCCCGTCTCCGGTGTGGGCGTCCAGATCCGCGCTCAGGTCGTCGGGCAGGCGCAGCGTGATGCCGCCGTCGCCGCTGCGCAGCGACCAGGCCCCGGCCACCTTCGACCCGCTCTCCACCTTGGCCTCGATCCCCCCGTCGCCCGTCCGCAGGTCGACCAGGTCGAAGCGGCCCTGCACGTCCATGTGTCCGTCTCCGGTGTCGGCTTCCAGCCGGCCGTCCAGGCCGGTGGCCCGGATCGGCCCGTCCCCGGTGTGCAGGCGGACTTCGCCCTGCAGGCCGTCGGCGGTGATGCTCCCGTCGCCGGTCGAGAGCCGGATGCGGCCGGAGACGGGCGCCACCTCGATGCTCCCGTCGCCGGTGCGAACCTCGAGGTCGGCCGCGCGGGGGACCCGGAGAGTCACCTTCACCGACCGATGGCCGATGCTGAAGCCCCAGTGCCGGTGCGGCAGGCGCACCTCGATGTCGACGCGGTCGCCCGTCTGGCTCTCGGTCACGGTCACGCCGTCCGGGGCGATGGCCCAGCCGGTGGTTTCCACGCGCGCTTCGATCTGCGGCCGGTCGCCCGCCTCGATGCGGACACTGCCGTCGTCGGTCGTGACGTGCAGTTCGGGCCGGCCCTTCAGGGGATACTGCCGGGACCACTCGTCAGCGCGGCCGGGGGCGGCCGCCGCCACGACTCCCAGCACGAACCCCGCCCGCCATGCCTTCGACATACCTGTCCCTCCCTGCCGTTGTCGGTGAGACGCGCGACGGAAGGGAAAGGTTCAAAATTCCGGGGGTTGGTGACGGCCGGTCCCCCCAGGACCGCCACCTTACGAGTCCGGCCGGAGACGTCGCTTCCCCCCGGGCCGTCGGCCCTTTCGAGAACCCCATCTCCCAGAAGGCGCCATGCTAGGATGCGCGCCTGCCTGGCGTCGTGATGGCCGAACACCTCCCACGATCATCGCGGGGACAGGTGCCCCGCCGGGTGCTCCTCCTCGCTCTGCTCCCCGCAGCGCTCGCCGCCTGCGGGGGTGACCGAGGACCCCAACGCTTCCTCGCGCGAAAGGCCGTCCTCGAGCGGCAGGTCGAGGACCTCCGGCGGCTCGTCCGCGCCGCGGAGCAAGGCGGTCTCCTTCCCAAGGACAAACTCGTGGTGGGGGTCAGCGAGCAACTGGCCAACGAGCTCGCCCGCCTGGCCCTGCCGCGGGAGCAGGTGGTCGGGGGCCGCTACCGGGTGCGCCTCGAGAGGGCGGACGTACGCTTCCGCGACGAGCACGGCTCCGTCCGCTTCCACGGCAAGGTGGGCCCGGCGGAGGGCGCGGAGCCCGCTTTCTTCGCCGAGCTCGCCCTCTTCGGGGTCGTGGACACGGTCGAAGTGGACCGGGACACCGGTGTCCTCCGCTGCAACGTCTCCTTCGTCGGCTTCGAGCTGAAGCGGTTCGACGCCTACGGCGAGAGCGAGACGGGCCGGCTCCTGATCGAGGAGCTTGGACGCCAGGGGCTCGACGCCCTGAAGGCGCTCGCCTTTCCCATCGCGATCCCGGTCCGGCTCGAACAGGAGATCGCCCTCAACCGGGTGGCGAGAGAGGGGCCGGTGAGGCTGCTTCCGGCGAGCCTCCCCCTCCGGCTCACCGTGACCGACGTCGCGGCCTTCGGCGGCCGCCTCTGGGTGGCGGTCGACGTGACCACGAGGCCGCCGTCGAAAAAGGCCGCCGGAGCGCCGCTGGCCGCCACCCCGGGCGCGGAGGAGCGGTGACGAGGACCCCACTGCACGCAAGGGGCCCGGGGAGCCGGAAGGGAGGCTTCTGGGGACGCCTGATGCGGCTGCTGCTGCTCCTGGCCCTCGGACTGGCGGGTCTCCTCTGGTGGCAGGAGGCCGAGGACCTCGCGGCCCTCGAGCACGCGCGGGATGAGCTGCGCGAGCGCCTGACCCGGGCCCGCGCGGCGGACCCGCGCCTTGCCCAGGCCCCCGACGCGGACGTCCTCATCGGCATGCCAGTGGGCTTCACCTCCGCCCTCGCCCGCCAGCTCACGCAGGGCCTCCTCGACCAGGTCCAGATATCGCTGCGGGGCATCAGGGTCCAGAAGGAGGGCGTGGTCAAGACCAAGGTGCTGCTCAGCACGATCCAGCCGGGGCACTACGCGCTGGACCTGACCCTCCACGAGGCCAGCGCCGTGCTCAAGCCCGGGGCGCCCCGGGTCGACTTCCAGGGGAAGCGCCTCGGGGTGTCCGTGCCCGTGACGGTGACCCAGGGCCAGGGGCGGGCAACGGCAAAGTTCGCCTGGGACTCCCAGGGGCTGGGCAAGGTCGTGTGCGAGGACTTCAACCTGACGCAGCCCGTCGCCGCCCGGGTCGTTCCTCGCACCTACGACGTCAAGGGGGCGTTCGTGCTCTCGGTCGAAGGGGGCGCGCTGGTGGCGAGGCCCGACTTCCCGGACATCGTCCTGCGCGTGGGCATCGAGCCCACCGAGGAGACGTGGAAGGCCATCGGGGAGGAGATCGAGAAGCGGAGCTGGATTTGCCAGGCCGTCCTCAAGAAGGTCGACGTTCCGAAGCTCTTGAGGGACTGGCTCGCGCAGGGCTTCGAGGTGCCCATCCCGCGGAGCCTGTTCAAGCCCATACGACTGCCCGCGGCCGTGCAGCAGTCGGTGACCTTCGAAGGCAAGCCCTATGCCCTGGGCGTGAGGTTCTTCGACCTGCGGCTGACCCCGTACATTCTCTGGTACGGGGCGAACGTGGACGTGCGACTCGCGGAACCGCCGCCCGCGCCGCCGGCTTCCCCCCCGGCCAGCGCCTCGCCGTCTCCCCTAGCAACGCCCGCGGCGGAGCCGCTCGAGACGCCCTAGGGCGCGGACGCCTGCCGGCCGAGGCCGCGCTGCTGGCGGATGTAACGCGCGACGGTCCCAACCGGCGCGACCCAGAGGCCGTTCGCCGGGTCAGCGACGTAGGGGAGCAGCTTCTCCAGCATGGCGATCCGCGTGGTCTGGCGGCCTTCCCGACCGATCTCATGACCCGCGAGCACCAGCCAGGCGCGGGCCTCCCGCGCCTGCTCGAGGACGGGCAGGAGCTGCTCGAAGTCCCTCCCGTCCATCTCCATCCCGAGCACCTGGGCCAGGTCGCAGAACGCGGGGTCGTTGGGGCCCTCTCCGAGCCAGCCCCGGCCGGCCACGAACATCCCGGCCACGAGGGGGACGTAGCTCCGGGTGTCGAGCCCGCGGCCCACGAAGGTCTGGCCGCAGGGGTAGGCGAACGTGTCGGGCGTGACCTCCAGCAGCTCGCGCAGCCGCGCGTTCGCCTCGACCATCTGCCGCCGCATGTCCTCGAGCGTGTGCTCCTCGAGTGCCTTCTTCCTCGCCCAGGAGAAGTTTCCGGTGCATGGGTGGTCGAGCGAGTGGTTGCCGATCTCGTGCCCCGCCACGACCGCCTTCTTCCATCCCCCGAGCCGCTGCTCCACGCTGCCGGGGACGGTGAAGAAGGTGACCTTGACCCCGTGCCGGTCGAGCAGAGCCGTGCCGACGTCGACCTGGCTCGGACGAGCGTCGTCGAAGCTGAGGCTCACGGCGGCCCGCGCGCCCGCGGGCCAGGCGAACGGCACCGCGGGTGCCTGGGCGGACGCGCTGGGGCCCGAGACGAGGGCGACGCCGAGCAACCAGGCGCGGCAGGGCAGTCCGAGGCTCGTCAGCATCACGGTAGTCTACGCCGCCACCCCTTCCGAACTCCCTTGCCAGCCGGAGGGGGACTTTCGTAAACTCCCTTCCGAACATGTTCCAGGCCGATCGCCTCCCCCCGAGGCTCCGCGCGAGCCCAGAGGCCGGGGCCCGCCACGCCGGGCACCTGCGGCAGCTGAATCTCGGGAGGATCCTCGCCCTCGTCATGGACCAGCCGAACTCCTTTACCCGGGCCGAGCTGATCCAGGCCACGGGTCTCTCCGCCCCCACGGTGGGCAGCCTGGTCTCGCACCTGATCAAGAGCGGGGTGGTCCGCGACCTCGGCGTCGGCCCTTCACGCGGGGGGCGAAGGCCGTCCTTCATGGACTTCAACGCCCGGTACGGCTTCGTGGCGGGGATCGATCTGGGGCCGACCCGGACCCGGCTCGCCCTGGCCGACCTGCGCGGCGAGCAGCTGGCCCACCACGTCCTGCCCACGCCCTCGGACCTCGGACCCGCGGCCCTGCTGTCGCGGGTTGCGACCGCAGTGCGGGCGCTCATGCGCGAAGCGCGGGTGGTTCCGGACCGGCTGCTCGCGGTGGGGGCGGGCGCCCCGGGGGCCGTCGACCGGGAACGCGGGAGGGTCATGGCCCTCGCCCCCAACCTGAAGGGGTGGTCGAACGTCCCCATGGCGGCCATGCTCAGGAGGGCCCTGGGCGCGCCCGTGGTCGTGGAGAACGACGTCAACCTCGCGGTCCTGGCGGAGCGCTGGCGGGGGGCCGCCCGCGGCCACGATACCTGCGTCTTCATCACCGTCGGGACCGGGATCGGGGCCGGCATCGTGGTGGAGGGGGCGCTGCACCGCGGGCACCACTTCGTGGCGGGCGAGATCGGCCTCATGTGCATGGGGCCCCAGTACGTGAACGCGGATTTCGGGCCGAGGGGCTGCCTCGAGAGCCTGGCCGGGCTCAAGGCGGTGGCCGCGCGCTGGCCGGGCACGGCCCGGGGGGGCCCGGAGCGCTGGGTCACGGAGCTGTGCGAAGCGGCGGAGCGGGGAGACCGGCGGGCCCGGCAAGCCGTCGGGGAGACGGCGAGGCTCATCGGCATCGCGGTGGCGAACCTGAGCCTCGTCCTCGATCCCTCGCTGGTCGTGCTCGGAGGAGCGCTCCTCACCCAAGGGGAGCCCCTCGTGCAGCAGGTGCGGCGGATCGTCGGCCGGATCGTGCCCGCCCCCGTCGAGATCGTGATCTCCGCCCTGGGCCAGGAGGCGCCGCTCTGGGGAAGCCTGCTGCTGGCGACTACCGAGGCGCGGCAGCGCCTGCAGGAGCGGCTCCGGGAGGCGCGGGTCCGGGGCTGACGGCGAGGCGTCAGCGGGGCTGCCGGATCTTCAGGAGCCGATCGCCCTCCACGTTCTCCATCTTCGTGGTCGACCCGTCGGGCCAGCGGACCTCGAGGGATTCGGCCCGCTTCTCCGAGCCGAGGCCGAAGTGGAGGCGCATGTCGTCCTGGGACAGGTAGCCGGTCCCGCTCTGCACGAGCCGCAGGAGGCGAAGCTCGCCCGCCTTCACCACGACCTCGGCGCCGATGGCATCCGTGTTCAGGCCCTGGCCCTCGAGCTTCACGAGCAGCCAGTTGCCCGCGCCCCTGAGCTCGTTGTGCAGGACCTGGGGGCTGCCGTCCAGGTCGTTGATCACCACGTCGAGGCGCCCGTCGTTGTCCAGGTCTCCCACCGCCAGGCCCCGGCTCACGCGCTCCTCCATGAGCACGGGCGCGACCTGCGCGGCCACCTCGTCGAAGGTCCCGTCGCCCCGGTTGTGGTAGAGGAGCTTCCGCTGCCGGTAGGGCGCGGACGCCCCGCGCCGCGCCTGGTCGAGCTGGGGGTAGACGTGGCCGTTGACGGCGATGATGTCCAGCCAGCCGTCGTTGTCGTAGTCGAAGAAGGCCGTGCCCCACCCCACGTAGGGCAGGCTGCTGGGGGCCGTCTTCGACCGGAACGACACGTCGGTGAAGTGGTCGCCGTCGTTGTGGTAGAGGTCGTTGTACTCCTCCGCGAAGTTCGTCTTGTAGAGGCTCAGCCGGCCGCTGCCGTCGTAGTCGCCGACCGCCACCCCCATTCCCCCCTGCTCGCCGCCGTCCTCGCTGACCGCCACCCCCATGGGGAAGGCCACCTCCTTGAAGGTCCCGTCCTTCTGGTTGAGGTAGATGAAGCTCGGCGTCGAGTCGTTGGCCACGTACAGGTCCGGCCAGCCGTCGCGGTTCGCGTCGAACCAGGCGATGCCCAGGCCGAAATAGCCCTTCGGGTCGGAGACCCCGGCCGCCGCGCCGACCTCCGTGAAGTGGCCCTTGCCGTCGTTCCGGAAGAGGAGGTCGGACGTGCCGGGCAGGCCCCGGGGCCCGCACTGCACCGCGATGCCCCGATACTGGCAGGTCTTGCCCTGGCCGAACTCGGGAAGGTTGTCGAGGTCGACCTTCACGTAGCGGCTCACGAAAAGGTCGAGGTCGCCGTCGCGGTCGTAGTCGGCGAAGCCGCAGCCCGCGGACCAGCCCCCGCCCGCCACCCCGGCCTGCTCGGCGATGTCGGTGAACGTTCCGTCGCGGTTGTTGCGATAGAGCCGGTTCTTGCCGAGGGTCGTGACGTAGAGGTCCGGGGCGCCGTCCCCGTCCACGTCGGCCACGCACACCCCCATCCCCCAGCCCGGGTGCGCCACCCCGGCGGCCTCGGCCACGTCCACGAACCTGCCGTTGCCCAGGTTCTTGTAGAGCGCGCTCCTCGCGGCCCGCGGATCGCGGGCCGTCTCCACGGTCAGGGAGTCGACGAGATAGATGTCGAGGAGGCCGTCGTTGTCGAAGTCGAGGAGGGCGACCCCCCCGCTCATCGATTCCACGATGTACTTCTTCTCCGGCGCGGAGTGGTGCTGGAAGCCGATGCCCGCCTCCCGGGTGACGTCGCGGAAGAGGACCGACGGCGCGCTCCCCGCCAGCGAGGCCAGGCCCGTGGCGGCGAGGAGCCCGGCCGCGAGGCCCTTCACGGCGCACCGCCCCGGCGCTTGTCCTTGAGCTTCTGGAAGACCTCGAACTGCTCCTGGGCCTGCCCGGTCCGGCCCAGCTTCTGGTAGGCCTGGGCGAGCTGGTAGCGGATGTTGGCCTCCTCGGGAGCGAGCCGAGCCGCGGCCTCGAGCTGCTCCACCGCCTCCGCAGCCGCGCCCTGGGCGAGGCGGATCTTGCCGAGCAGGTACCGGGCGTCGGCGAAGTCGGGCTTGGCCTCGAGGACCGAGCGCAGCAGCGGCAAGGCCTCCTCCGCCCGTCCCTCGAGGTCGAGGACGGTGGCGAGGGTGTGCCGCGACTTCAGGTCCGCGGGGTGCGTCTTGAACTCGGCCCGCAGCGCCTCCTCGGCCTCGGCCAGCCGGCCCTGCTTGAGGAAGATGACGCCCAGGGCGGCGTTGGCCTCCGCGACGTCGCTCTTGAGCCGCAACGCGTGCTGAAGCGACCGCACGGCCGATTCGTAGTCCCCCTGCTGGGCGCTGGCCTGGCCCAGGACCACGTTCAGCTCGGCCGAGTCGCCGTGCCGGGCCAGGAGTTCGGCGAACACGGTTTGCGCCTCCGCCGCGCGCCCGCTGCGCACCAGCGCGAGGCCGTAGGCGTAGAGCAGCGAGGGGTCGGCGTCGCGCCGGGCATCGTCCCGCAGCAGATCGGCGGCCTTCTCGTAGGCTTCGGCGTTGAGCCAGGCCATGGCCAGCATGCGCCGGAGGTCGGCGTCCCCGGGGCTGGCCGCGAAAGCCCGGGAGAGGGGAAGGGCTGCCTTGTCGAACCGCTGGGCGTTGAAGTAGGCCACGCCCAGGGAGTACTGAAGCTGGGGCAGGTCGGGGTCCAGCCCTGCGGCCGTCTCGAAGAGCTCGGCCGCCTGCGCGAACCGCTCGCTCCGCGCCTGCAGGATGCCCAGGTTGAGGTAAGCGCGGGCCAGCGCCGCCGTGACCCGGCGCCTGAGCTCCCGCCGCTCTTGCGGGCCGAGTCCCGAGATCGCCCGCCGCTCGCGCGAGCTGTCTGCGGGCTCGGTCGAGGTCGAGGCGCGGCGGAAAGCCTCCTTCGCCTCGTTCAGGCGACCCTCCACCAGATCGAGCGCGCCCACGAGCCTCCAGCCCTGGGGCAGGGCGGACCGGTACCGGCTCTCGGCGAGCTCGCGCTGGTTCTCGCGGAGGCTGGCCTCGGCTTCGGAGAGGGCCCGCTCGAAAGCGGCGGCGGGGTCGGCTGCTCCCTGCGGCCGCGCGAACGCGGCCAGGAGGACCGTGAGGAGGAGGGCCAGGGCGGGGGAGCGGACGGGGAACCGACCGTACGGCGTGGGCACGGGGACTCGCAGATTCTATCGTGATCGGGTACCGGCGGCCGATCCAGGCGGTTGGAGGGAGCGAAAAAAGCCTTGACAAGGGGCAGGCCTCTCGGGCCAAATCACTTCATAAAACACCTTAACTAACGAACCGGAGGCGTCTTCCATGCGCAAGACTGCTTGTCTGATCGTTCTCCTGGCCGGGTTGGCCCTGCCCGCGTACGCCCAGAGAACCACGGCCACGATCCGTGGCACGGTGACCGACAGCACCGGGGCCGTGGTCCCTGGGGCGAACGTAACGGCCAGGAGCGAGGAGACCGGGTTCGCCCGCTCGACCCTCACCAACTCGGCCGGGGTCTACTCGTTCCCGGAGCTGCCCCTCGGCACCTACACGGTGGAGGTGGCGCTCAGCGGGTTCAAGACGTCGGTGGTCAAGGGCGTGGCCCTGAACGTGGCCGACGACCGTGGCGTGAACGTGCGTCTCGAGACAGGAACCCTCACGGAGAACGTCACGGTGGAGGTCCCGGCGGTGGCCGTCAAGACCATCGGCGGCGAGGTGGCGGGGCTGGTCACGGGAGAGCAGGTGCGCGAGCTCCCCCTGAACGGCCGCAACTTCCTGCAGCTCGGCACCCTGATGCCCGGGGTCAGCCAGGCGGACGATGTCAACACCAAGGACCGGGGCCTGGGGGCCAACATCGCGCTCGCGGTGAGTGGCAGCGGGCTCGGCCACAACCTGTGGACCGTGGACGGCGCCAACAACAACGACGTGGGCTCCAACCGCACGATCCTGGTCTTCCCCTCCGTGGACGCCATCGAGGAGATCAAGCTCCACCGGAACAGCTACGGCGCGGAGTTCGGCGGAGCGTCCGGCGCCCAGGTGAACCTCGTCACCCGCGGCGGCACCAACGAGTTCCATGGAAGCGGCTACTACTTCGGGCGGAACGATTCCCTGGCCTCGGCGGACTACTTCTTGAAGCAGGCCGGCCAGCCGAAAGGGCCGCTGAGCGTCAAGGACTTCGGGTGGACGTTCGGCGGCCCCATCCTCAAGGACAAGCTGCACTTCTTCGCCTCCCAGGAATGGAGCCGCGAGAAGCGCGGCGTCACGCGCACCGCCTTCGTGCCCACGGCCGCCGAGCGCGCCGGCGACTTCAGCGGGCCCATCATCGAGGACTGCTCGTCCCCTACGCCGGTCGACCCCCTGACCGGCAACCCGTTCCCCGGCAACCGGATCCCGCAGAGCCGGCTCAGCCCGGCAGGGCTCCTGGTCCTGCAGCTCTACCCGCTTCCCAACGCGACGCCCGGCCCCGGGAGCTGCAACAACTGGGTGACGTCCCTGAACACGCCCATCAACTGGCGCCAGGAGAACGCTCGCCTCGACTGGAGCATCAGCCAACGCACCCACTTGATGCTGCGCTACACGCAGGATAGCTGGACGACCGAAGACACCCTCTGGGGCGACGACCCCTTCCCGGCCGTCGCCTCGAGCTGGGACCAGCCTGGCCGGTCGCTGACGGCACAGCTCACCCAGAACATCGGGGACAAGGGCGTGAACACCCTGACCTTCGCCTATTCCGCCAACGTCATCACGACCACCCCGGCCGGCGCGAACCCTCAGCTCAACGGCCAGCTCAACGCCGCCATTCCGGGGATCTTCCCCGACAGCATCAAGGAGTACGGCGCCAGTCGCGGCCACCCGATCTTCTTCGCGAGGGGAAGCTACGAGGAAGATCTTCAGGCCATGGCCCCCTTCAAGAACAACCAGAACCTGTTCGTTCTCAAGGACGACTACTCTGCGGTGTTCGGCAAGCACTTCTTCAAGGCCGGCATCGTCGGCAGCTACAACCAGAAGAACGAGGACGTGTTCGACCAGGGCTCCTTCGAGTCCTCGCAGTTCGGGGATGCGGTGGGACTGACCGGGAACGAAGACACGACCGGGAACGTCCTCGCCGACCTTCTGCTCCGGGGCATGGCCTTCAGCTTCAGCGAGCCCTCGGCCGAGCGCTCCATCCAGCAGCGCTGGCGGGACGTCGAGGCCTACGTGGCCGACTCCTGGAAGATCCACCCGCGCGTGACCCTGGACTACGGCGTGCGCTGGTCACGGTTCGAGAGCCCCTACGACGTCGGCGACACCATCTCGAGCTGGGACGCGTCGGCGTTCGATCCGGCTCTCGGGGGCGACGCCTGCAACGGCATGCTGATACCGCCCGGCTCCAACGCCTGCAAGTCCCAGGGGCTCCTCGGAGGGAAGGCGGGACCGAACCGGGCCCTCGCAAAGACGAACAACTACTTCTCCCCCCGGCTGGGGATCGCCTGGGACGTCTCGGGCAACGGCAAGACGGCCGTGCGCGCGGGCCTGGGACAGTTCTTCGAGCGCGAGTCGCTCCAGAACGGCCTGAACCTGGGCTTCAACCCGCCGTTCAACCGCGCCCGCGAGGGCAGCCGGACCCTCGACAGCAACGCGGAGCCGTTCCCGGGTGCCTTCTCGAACAACGAGGGCATCCCCCAGTTCGGGCTCGATACCTCCGGGAAGTTCGGGTACAACTGGCAATGGAACCTGTCGGTGGAGCGCGAGATCGCGCGCAACACGACCCTCGAGATCGGCTACGTGGGTAGCAAAGGCTCGCGGCTTCTTCGCCCCTACGACGCCAACCAGGTGCCCGCCGGAGACAACAACCGCAACGGCGTTCCGGATCGCCTCGACTTCATCCACGCGGGCAGCGACAGCGACGCCCGGGCCGCGCTCCGGCCCTATGGCGTCTTCGGCAACAACAACATCTCGATCCTGGACCACGGGGGCAGCTCGATCTACCACTCGCTGCAGACGCAGCTCGTGAGCCGTTTCGGGCACGGCTCGCAGTTCCAGGCCTCCTACACCTGGTCCCGGACGATCGGCGACGTGACCCTCACCGGCGGCGAGAACGGCGTCGGGTCCGCCAGCGTCAGCCTGCTGGAGAACCGGGGCCTGGACCGCGGCCTGACCTTCACCCACCGCCCCCACATCTTCAACGCCAGCCTGGTCCTGGTCCTGCCCGAGCTTCAGGACAAGTCGGGCTTCGAAAAGAACGTGCTGGGCGGCTGGGAGATCGGGACCATCGCCCAGGTGTCTTCGGGGCGTCCGGTCACGATCACGACGGGCAGCATCCCGGGCCTCACGAATCGCGTCTCCGGCACGGGTCTGGGTAGCAACCAGCGGCCGAACGTCGTGTCGGGTCAGCCCTGCCGCGCCACCGGCGGGGCCCCGGAGCAGATCCTGAACCCGGATGCGTGGACCCTCACCGGCTTTCAGCTCGGCACGTTCGGAAACTCGGGCCGCGGCGTCTGCCTGGGCCCGAATTTCGCGCAGGTGGATCTGGCCCTCTACAAGAACATCAGGTTCAGCCAGCGGGTGAAGGCCCAGTTGCGGTTCGAGGTCTTCAACGTCTTCAACCGCGTCAACTTCATCGATGTCGGTACGAGCCTGAGCCCGATCAGCGTCACCCTCGACACCGGGAGTCAACGGACGGCGACGAGGATCACGGGCTTCCAGCCCTCGGGCAGCTTCGGCCAGGCCGGAGGGACCCGCGATCCCAGACAGGCGCAGTTCGGCATCAAGCTCATGTTCTGAAGCCTCTCTCCAGCGGGGTGGCGAGCCCTTGGGCTCGCCGCCCTCGCGACGTTGCCCTTGACGGGGAGCCCGGGAGCGGATAGCGTGCCCCGAAAAGGGGCGGAGGATGTCCCCGCCACGGCGCGTGAATAGACAGAAGATCCGGTGCGCGATCCGGGCCACGGCCTGGGTCGCAGTCGTTGCGTGCTCTTCGGTTCCCTGTCTGGTCCAGGGGGCGGCTCCCCTGGCCGAGCGGCGACTCCTCTACGTGGCCGCGCCCGGCATTCGCAACTACGTGGAGTGGGGCGGCAAGGGCATCCTCGTGTACGACATCGACCGCGGCCACACCTTCGTGAAGCGCATTCCCTCGCCCTTCGACGACCCGGCGGGCAAGGTCGAGAACATCAAAGGGGTCTGCGCCAGCGCCGCCACCCGGCGGGTCTACGTCACCAGCCTTACGCGGCTCGCCTGCGTCGACCTGGTGACGGAGAAGCCTCTGTGGGTGAAGGCGCTCGAAGGGGGCTGCGACCGCATGGCGATCGCCCCCGACGGGAAGGTGCTCTACGTCCCTTCCCTGGAAGGACCGCACTGGAACGTGGTCGACGGGATCACGGGCGCGGTGATCCGCAAGCTCACGACCGGACAGGGGGCTCACAACACGGTCTGGCCGCCGGGCGGGACCCGCGTCTTCATGGCGGACCTCAGGTCGAGCACGCTCCTCGTCGCCGACGGCGCGACCCATGAAGTCGTCGAGCGGGTCGGCCCCTTCAGCGCGCCCATCCGCCCCTACACGGTGAACGGCGACGGGACGCGCTGCTTCGTGAACGTGAACGGGCTGCTCGGCTTCGAGGTCGGGGACGTCCGCACCGGGAAGATGCTCCATCGGGTGGAAGTGCCGGGGTACCACCCCGGCCCCGTGAAGCGCCATGGCTGTCCGAGCCACGGGGTGGGACTGACGCCGGACGAGAAGGAGCTGTGGGTCGTGGACGGCGCCAACCACCGCCTCCACATCTTCGACGCGACCGTCCTGCCGCCGAGGTACCTGACCAGCATCGAGCTGGCCGTGGACCAGCCGGGCTGGGTCACCTTCAGCCTCGACGGCCGCACCGCGTATCCCTCGACGGGCGAGGTGATCGACACCCGGACCCGGAAGATCGTCGCCCATCTCAGGGACGAGGAGGGCCGGCAGGTGCAGAGCGAGAAGCTCCTCGAGATCGATTTCGCGGGGGACGTCCCCGTTCGCGCCGGGGACCAGTTCGGCGTGGGTCGGGTCGCCCGGTGATTCCCCGGAGTCATTTCGCTTGACCCGGGCCTGCGGTTGCGCGATATGCTTCGCGCAGCTGGTCAAGGTCCCTGGAGAACGTCGGCCACGCACTAAGGAGGGGGTGGGTAATGTCGCGTTCGCGCAACGGCTTCCTCTCTGTTTCCGCCGCCATGCTCGCGGTCGGTGCCGCGGTGCCGGTGGCCCTGACGAGCCGCGCCGGACCGCCCGAAACGCGCGGCCACGCGCAGCGTGAGGTTGCCGAGAACGGGATGCCGCCGGCGCTGGCCCGGCATCTGGAGAGGCTGAAGGCCCTGCCCGCGAACGGCGGCGAGTCCCTCGAGGGCCCGAGCTCGGCCGCCGAGGCGTCGTTCCTGCAGCGCGCCTTTCCCGACGCGGACATCCCGCTGGCCCGGATCGCGGCCGCCCGCGCGGCGTTCAAGGGTCACAAGGGGAAGGGCTTCCCGAAGGGCAAGGGCCGCCCCGGGGTCTGGGTCACGATCGGCCCGAGCGACGCGGTCTACCCCTTCTTCCCGTTGCGCACCAGCTCCCTGTACGTACCGAACGAGTACGTGGCCGGCGGCCGGACCACGTCCCTGGCCCTCGCCGGTGACTGCGACCAAGGGCATTGCCGGCTCTATGCGGGCCCGGCAGGCGGAGGCCTCTGGCGGACCGACAAGGCCCTCAATGGGCAGCCCAAGTGGACCTACCTCTCGACCCCGTTCGAGATCAACTCGGTCGGCTCCATGGCCGTGGACCCCAACGACCCGAGCGGAAACACGATCTGGGTCGGCACGGGAGAGGCCAACGCCTGCGGCAGCGGCTGCGAGGCCGGGGTCGGCCTGTACAAGTCGACGGACGGCGGCGACACCTGGACCGGCCCCCTCGGCAAGTCCAACGCCTCCGACGGCAAGCCTGTCTTCGACGCCCGGGGCGTGGGCACCATCGCGATCAAGCCCGGCGACTCAGACACGATCTACGCGGCCTCGACGCGAGCCATCCGCGGAGTGTCCTCGTCCTGCTGCGGCGGTGCGGTCTCGATCATCCCCGGCGCTGCCAAGTGGGGCCTGTACAAGTCGACGGACGGCGGCGCGAACTGGACCTTCATCCACAACGGCGCGGCCACCACCGCGGGCTGCACGGGCGACGCAACCGAGGTGGGCAACGGGACACCGTGCTCCCCCCGCGGCGTGCGACGCGTCCTCCTCGATCCGTCCGATCCGAACACCGTCTACGCCGCCTCCTACGCGCGCGGCGTCTGGCGCTCGAATGACGGCGGCGCGACCTGGACGCAGATCAAGCCCTCGCTGAACTCCGCGTTCACCACGACCCGGCCCGAGATCGCGGTCACGCTGCTGCCAAACGGAAAGACGCGGATGTACGTCGCCGAGGGTCATACCGGAGCTCGGCCGACACCACTGGAACCCCCGCAGTTCAGCCGGCTGTTCCGCAGCGACGACGTAGCGACGGGTGTCCCCACGTTCCTGTCGCTGACAAGCTCGAACCCGGCCGATCCCGGCTACGGCTCCTTCAACTACTGCGGGGGCCAGTGCTGGTACGACAACTTCGTGGTCACGCCGCCCGGGCACCCGGACATCGTCTACTTGGGCGGTTCCTACCAGTACAACCCCGAGACGGGCGCCATCTCCAACGGACGCGGGGTCGTGCTCTCGACCGACGCGGGGGCGTCGTTCACCGACATGACCATGGACGCAACCGACCCCGTCCACCCGAACGGCATCCATCCCGATCAGCACTTTCTCGTGGCGAACCCCAACGACCCGTTCCAGTTCTTCGAGGCCTCGGACGGAGGCATCATCCGCGTGAGCGGCCAGTTCGCCGACGTCTCGGGAAACTGCAACGGCCGCGAGATATTCGACTCCGGGATCCGACCGCTGAATCCCGCCGAGTTCGCCCGCTGCCAGCAGCTCCTCTCCCGGGTCCCGACCCGGATCGAGAGCATCAACAAGGGGCTCTCGACCCTGCAGTTCCAGAGCCTCTCCTTCAGCCCCCACAACGTGAACGTCGTCCAGGGCGGGACCCAGGACAACGGCACCTGGCAGTCCACCGGCAACCCGGTGAAGTGGACGCAGACCATGGTCGGCGACGGAGGCCAGTCCGGCTTCGACGTCGCGGACCCCCACTTCCGCTTCCACACCTTCACCGGACCGGCTGCCGACGCGAACTTCAGCGATGGAGCCGTCGCAGACTGGAATTGGATCAGCGACCCCCTCTTCACCGAGCCGGCCGAGTTCTATGCGCCGTTCATCGCCGACCCCCAGGTGAGCGGCACCCTGTTCGTGGGCACGGGGCACGTCTGGCGCACCAAGACCCATGGGAGGGGGCTGATGACCGTGGACGAGTACCGCGGCCACTGCAACGAGTGGAGGGGGGACTCCTGCTCGGTCAGCTCGAGTCCGTCCTGTCTCCCCGTCACCTGCGGCGACTGGCTGCCCCTCGGCAACCCCGCTTCCGCCGGGCGGCTGACCTCGACCTCGTTCGGCGCCGACCGCTCGGGCGGCAACCTGGCCGCGGTGGAGCGGGCGCCCAGCAATACCTCGACCCTCTGGGCGGCGACCTCGACCGGACGCGTCTTCGTGTCCAGCAACGCGGACGCGGAGCTGGCCAGTGCCGTGACCTTCACCCGGCTCGACGGCCTCGCCGCCAACGACCCCGGTCGCTACGTGAGCGGCCTCTACCTCGATTCCTCCAACCCGAACCGTGCCTGGATCTCGTACAGCGGGTTCAACGCCGCGACCCCGACCACTCCGGGGCACCTGTTCGAGGTCACGTACAACCCGATCGCGGGAACCGCTACCTGGACCGATCGTAGCTACGATTTCGGCGACCTCCCGATGACCGACGTCGTCCGCGACGACGCGACCGGCGACCTGTACGGGGCCTCCGACTTCGGGGTCCACCTCCTCGTGTCCGGCTCGACGAGCTGGACCCTGGCGGCGCCGGGCATGCCGAACGTGGAGGTGGCCGGCCTGACCATCGTCCCCAGCGTGCGCAAGATCTACGCGGCCACCCACGGCCTCAGCGCCTGGTCGCTGAAGCTTCCCTGACCGTCGGAGCGCTCCATGCCGGACGCCATGACCCGCCGCACGTTCCTGGCAGACCTGAGCGCGGCGGGCGCGCTCGGCCTGGCGGGCCCCCGGACGCCCCCCGTGGCCAGCGCGCCGCGCGACGTTTCCCAGGCGCGTGCCGCGGACGAAGGCAGGCGATGGAAGGGCTCTGCCCTCGGCAGCCTGTATCCCTTCGTCAAGCAGCAACAGCAGAGGACCCGCCAGAGCCTCGCCTTCCTGAATCGCCGACCCAAGGATCTGGAGCAGTGGAAGGCGGAGGCGCGGGCCCGGGTCGTCGACCTGCTCTCCTACCGGCCCGAAGCCTGCGACCTTGGCCCGCAGGTCCTCGAGCGCGTGGACCTGGGCGACTACGTGCGGGAGCGCCTCGTCTTCCAGAGCGCTCCCGGCGTGACCGTGCCCGCCTACGTCCTGATCCCGAATCGGGCCCGCGGGCCGGTGCCCGCGGTGGTGGCCCTGCACGACCACGGCGGGTTCTACTACTGGGGGAAGGAGAAGCTGGTTCAGACGGAGAACGAGCACCCGATGCTGGCCGCCTATCGGGAGGAGTACTACGACGGCCTGAGCTTTCCCGCCACCCTAGCCCGCCGCGGCTACGTGGTGATCGTGATCGACATGTTCTACCACGGCGAGCGGCGCCTGGTGCTGGATGAGGACCTGGAGCAGGGCATCAATGACCGTTCCCGGCTCGAGCCCGAGCCGACCATCCGCAGGATCAACGGGCGCGCGGGCGAGTCCGAGTGCGTCGTCTTCCGGAACATCCTCCACTCCGGCTTCACCTGGGGGGGCGTGCTCGTGTGGGACGACATGCGCACCGTCGACTACCTGCAGACGCGGCCGGAGGTCGACCCCAGGCGCATCGGCTGCGTGGGGCTCTCGGTGGGAGGGTGGCGGACGAACTTCCTCGCTGGCCTCGATTCGCGGATCAAGGCCTCCTGCATCGTCGGCTGGATGACCTCGTTCCGCCATCTGCTGCCGCACCACGAGGTCCACACCGTGCCTTCCGGGATGGTCCCGGGGCTCCTCGAGTACCTCGACTATCCTGACGTGGGCTCCCTGACCATGCCGAACCCGCTGCTCGTGGTCCATGGATGGCGGGACGAGCTGTTCCCCCGCCAGGGCGTAGAAGCGGCGTTCGAGAACCTCGGCCGCTGTTACCGGGCCATCGGCAAGCCCGAACGCTTCGAAGCGTTCACCTACGACGGTCCCCACCGGTTCCCCGCCCTCGCGCAGCGTAGGATGGTCGAGTGGTTCGACCGCTACTTGAAGGACGGCAATTTCTAGCATGTGTTCGAGGTCGGCGAGGTCATCGACCACATTGTTATAATCTCCTAAGGGAAGCTGTCTCACGGATTATTGGCACGGGGGGCGGAGCCTTCCCGAGGGGACTCTGCGCGCTGGATGCGCTTTGAGCAAGGTCAGCCATGCACCCACTGTCGCTCGTCGCGAACCCCTCGAAAGTCGTGGGCGCTTTAACCGACCAAGGCCGCGCGTGGCTGCCTCGCTCCCGCCGAAAGGCGAGCTTCTTCTTGAACGCCACGTCCTTTCTCTCCCTAATGCTGGTCCCTTGGCAGGCAGAGGCCCAGAATTACTGCCACCCCACGCTTGATACGGAAACCTCAATGGCTGACGGATCAACGATGTCACCGGGCGTTATTGCGGGGTTTGCGTCTCTCGCCAATCCGGCGTTCTGCAGTGGAGGGTATTTGGATTTTCCGATTCCCGGCAGCTCCAGCCGAGGTTGGGGCTGCGGCGATCAGAACGGGACGGTTGCCGTCACTTATCAGTTCTTGGGGGCCGGGTACCGTTTTGATCCACCACAGCTATACTGTCCCATCCCGCTGTCGAACCTCACCTTCGGCGCGAGCTGTGGCCCCGGGGGCCTCAATTGCACAGACCCCTCGGGGGCGGCATATAGCTGCTCGTCCGTAAACCTCCAGTTTTACGCCGCTATGGGGAACATCAAAGGCCACGTGTCGTTTCCCGACGGAACATCTGTCGGACCGGGCATGCAAGTCTGGGCCTACAACGACGGTGGTTGCCCAGATCTCAACGCCATAACCACCACGGACGCCAGCGGCAGTTACGATTTCTCGGTGACCAGGATTCCTGCCAATTGCCCCTATCGCAGCTTCTACACGCAGAACAACCGGGGGGTCGACCTCTGCACAGGCGATTCATTGAGCCTGATGACGGAGCTCTACACGGTGGTTGCGGGGGAGGGGACACCCGCGAACCCACCCCCCGAGAACTCGCCCAACGCCGTTCATGGCGTAGTCGTCCACAGCAGCCAGCCGACCGTGGTGGACCTTCACGTGCCGGGGACGCCCGGGCCGAACCCTTCGAAGCAGTCCTGCCCCGTGGTCGGGCTGCCGGTGAGTGTTTCCACGGGGAATGCCTTCCTCAGCGAGAAGGACGTCGTCATACCCGGAGTGGGGACGTCGCTCTCCTTCGTCAGGACCTACAACAGCCTCGACGCCGTGGACGGCTCGGTGCCGGGGGTCTTCGGCATGGGCTGGACACACTCCTACGAGAAGTCGATCTCATTCCCGTCTTCCGGTCGGATCATGCTCCGGGAGGCGAGCGGGGTGCCTCTCTACTTCCAGAACGTCTCAGGTACCTATCAACCCGTTACGCCCGTGACCGAGCAGAGCAGCTTCGTGCCGTCCGGCAGCTCGTACGTCCGCAACTTCCGTGCGGGCGGGTCCGAAACCTATGACAGCCTCGGCCGTCTCAACAGCATCGTCGATCCTTCTGGAAACACCACAGTGTTGACTCGGGACGGGTCCGGCCGCCTTACGACCGTGACCGACCCAGGCTCCCGCGCCCTCACCCTGACCTATTCGGGCGCTCAGGTTTCCAGCCTCGTCGGGCCGGAGGGTGTCACGATCGCGACGTACACGTATTACCCCAGCCCTTCCTACCTTCTCGAGTCAGTCACCTACGGAGACGGGAGCGGCTACACCTTCGCCTACACCTCGGGCAACCAGCTCAGTACCGTCACCGACAAGAGCGGCGTCGTCTTGGAAACGCACACATACGATGCGACCGGCAGGGCCGCGACGACTTCGATCTCCGGGGGGCAGGAGCAGTACACGCTCTCCTATACCTCCGGCCAGACGACAGTCACCGATGCGCTCAACAACACCACGACGTACCAGTCGGCCACTATCGCGGGGATGACCTATCCGACGACGATTAGCGGCCCCTGCTCGTCTTGCGGCGGGGGGGGACAAAGTCAGAGCTGGACCTACGACGACAAGGGTCGAGTGCTCACTCAGACCGACGGAGCCGGGAACACGACGACCTACACTTACGACCAAAACACCGGCGACCGGCTCACGGCCACCAACCCCCTCAACCAGACGACGACCTACACCTACGACTCCCAGGGCCGGGTCCTGACGAGGCGGGATCCCCTGAAAGCCGTGAGGACCTACACCTACGGGCCTGCGGGGCCACTCACGATCCAGGACCCGCTCAACCGAACGACCACGATCTCCTACACACCCCAGGGGAAATCAGCGACGATCACCGACCCTCGGGGCAAGATCACAACCTTGGCTTACAACGGGTTCGGCGATCTCATTTCGGTAACCGACCCTTTGGGTCACGCCACGACTTTCGGCTACGACGCGATGGGCCGGCGCACAACAGCCACGGACGCCCTGAGCCACACGACGACGACGACCTACGACGATCAGGGCCGGGTGACGAGGATCACCAACCCCGACGGCACACACAGCGACTCTGCTTATGATCTAGGTGGGCGACGGACCACCACCACGGACCCGCTGGGTCGGGTCACCCAGTACGGATACGATACCTACGGTCGGCTTCAGACTGTGACCGATCCCCTTAACGGCGTCACGACTTATGGATATGACGCGATGTCGAACATGACATCGCTGACGGACGCTCGCGGTAAGGTAACGAACTTCACCTATGACGCGTACAATCGGGTGGGTCAGGTGACGTATCCGGGCAGTCTCGGCTCCTTCGAGACCCTCACCTACGACGGCGTGGGACGGCTGGCGAGCAAGACCGACCGGACGGGGGTCGTAACGAGCTACAGCTACGACGCCCTGGGGCGGCTCACGGGGAAGATTTACTCCGACGGGACCCCGCCGGTGAGCTTCACTTACGACAGCGCCGGCCGCCTCCTCACCGCCGCCAACGGCACCGACAACCTGGGCTGGGTCTACGACCTCGCCGGGGAGCTCACGAGCGAGTCCAGCTCCCTCAACACCTCTGTGGTCTCCTCCACCTACGACGCGGCCGGCAACCGCCTGAGTGTCGGCCTTGACGGCGCATCCTTCTTGAGCTACGCCTATGACAGTGACTCTCGTCTGGGGTCGATCACCCGGGGCGGCCAAGTCTTCGGCTTCGCCTACGACGCCAACTCGCGGCGGACACAGCTCAGCGATCCCAACGGGGTCGTGACCGGCTACGCCTACGACACGGTGTCCCGCCTGAAGGGCCTGAACGCCTCCTTGGGCTCCCAGCTCGTCACCCGGGCCGACTACACCTATGACTTGGCCGGGAACCGGACCGCGAAGTTCACCTCGGATGCCACCGAGGCCTACGCCTACGACCCCCTCGACCGCCTGACGGAGGTGAAGCAAGGCCGTCGGCGCCATCATCCCCGTCTTCCCCGCCACATGACCCTGGCCGAGAGCTACAGCTACGACGCGGTCGGAAACCGCCTGACGTCACTTCTGGATCCCACGTGGAGCTACGACGCCCGCAACGAGTTGACCTCGAACACCTCCGCCAGCTTCACGTACGACCCCAATGGGAACCTCATCCAAAAGAGCGATGCAACAGGCATTTGGACCTACGAGTGGGATGCCGAAGACCGCCTGAAGAGAGTCCTGAAGAACTCCGTCGAGCAGGCCAGATTCGCTTACGACCCGCTGGGCAGGCGCGTCGAGAAGGTGGCCGGCGGAGTCACGACGACGTACACGTACGACGGCCAGAATATTCTCAGAGAAATCAGCGGCGCGACGACGCTCAAGTACGTGCACGGTCCCGGTATCGACGAGCCGCTCGCCCAGGAGGACGGCGCAGGAGCCCTCACCTACTTCCACGCGGACGGGCTCGGCAGCATCGTCAAAACCACCAACTCGGCGGGCGCCGTCCTGACGACTCGCCGGTACGACGCGTTCGGCAACCTCGAGCTCGGCGCCACCAACGGCTACGCCTTCACCGGCAGAGAGTGGGATCCCGAGACCGGGCTTTACTACTACAGAGCCCGTTACTACGACCCGAAGATCGGAAGATTCCTGAGCGAGGACCCTCTTCCTATTGCTGCGCCGGGATTGCGTGGGAGCTCTTTCGGGCGGCGGTCCATCCCGGTAGCCGCGCTCTCGGCACGCGCCGCGAACGCTGTCGCTTCACTGTCGCTGGTTCAGCAAGCCGTCCAACAAGCTCTCGGCCTCGACGAGGATGTGAACCGCTATACCTATGGTAATTGTTTACCGCATCAGCTCAGTGCGTGAGCGACTGTGGGCGAGCGACCGGGCTTCGGAGCATTCGGGCGAAGACCAGGAAGGGATCGAGCATCTGCTGCTGACAGGTTCGGAAGATGCTCATGAGGATCGCCTGA